>OHJP01000120.1_pt1 | contig 47245 bp, 34 predicted proteins | sample 1568591 | NCBI WGS metagenome assembly OHJP01 (sample SAMEA3879567, study PRJEB24766) | human gut metagenome | biome: human-associated habitat; feature: feces | place: USA | collected 1985/1987
CCTCGTCACGCCGATGGTACTGCGTAACAGTGGAAGAGTAGGTAGCCGCCGTCTTGAGAAAGGCGAAAGCCGGAAGAGAGAGGAGTCAGTCCGAAGGGGTTGACTCCTTTTTTGTTATATACACCAGCCGTTGTGGAGAGGCGGCGTGCTGTGTCTCATCCCCTAGCAATAGTAACTTAAATACTATTAGTCTGTAGTGAGACGCAGCACGCTGCGTCTTTACAACTGGGTGAGATTTCATTGTTTGCTGAATCGGGAACAATAAAGTTCGTATCTTGCCGTTATATTAAGAATTCACCGAATGATTCTGATTTATGAGCAGCATATATGATTCTCGTCAAAGATGGAAATTAGGCTTTATTTTTGCCGCTGTATTGATCGCTATGGCTTCTGTGGTAGTATCGGATCTCTTGATTAAAGATCTGGCCCGAGAAGAGCGTCAGAAGATCGAGGTTTGGAGTGAGGCAACCCGGGTCATGACCAGTGAGAATCCAAGCCTTAATATGAATCTTATCCTAAAAATCATCCAAGGGAATACTTCTATTCCTGTTATATTATGCAGTGAGACGGATAGCGTGGTTTCTTATAATAATATAGAGATTCCGGAAAAGAATGTAGCGCAGTTCATGACGAATAAGGTTAAGGAACTGAGAACCAAAAATCCTCCGATCGTAATTGACATGGAGGATGGTACTTACCAATATTTATATTACGATGATTCGATTATCTTAAAGCGACTGCTTGTTTATCCCTATGCGCAATTATCAGTTGTATTTGTTTTTATATTAATCGCTTTTTTAGCCTTGGCTAGTACAAAGAAGGCAGAACAGAATAAAGTGTGGGTGGGGTTATCGAAAGAGACGGCTCACCAATTAGGAACGCCTATATCCTCGCTAATCGCTTGGGTTGAATATTTGCGAACGAAAGATATAGATCCTTCTCTATTGACAGAGATGGATAAGGATGTGAAACGCTTACAAACGATAGCGGAGCGTTTCTCTAAAATCGGTTCAGATCCGGATCCGGTTCCGACAAATATCGTGGAATCCATCCGTGCGGCTTTGGGATACATGGAGACCCGTATTTCCTCGAAGGTGAAAATCAATACGTATTTACCGGAGCGACCGATATTGGTCTTAATGAATGATTCCCTGTTCGCTTGGGTAATCGAGAACCTGACGAAAAATGCGGTGGACGCCATGGAGGGGCAGGGTGAGATTTCGCTAAAAGTAGAGGAAAGAGAGAAGGTCGTGCTGATCGATTTGGCTGATACCGGAAAAGGTATCCCGAAATCAAAATTCAAGACGGTTTTCAATCCGGGGTATACGACCAAGAAACGTGGCTGGGGATTAGGCTTGTCCTTGGTAAAGCGTATTATCGAGTCCTTCCAAGGAGGAAAGATTTTCGTGAAGAGTTCGGAGCTAGGGAAAGGGACGACTTTTCGTATAAAATTGAAGAAATATAAGGGTTAAATCGTATTATAGGAAAAAATAAGCATAAAGGTATTGTTTTTGTATTTAGTTTTTTCGTACCTTTGCAAGGTTTTTACACTAAAAGGCTTTGGGGAAATTTAAATTATATAATGTAGATTTGAAAAATCTCTCTCCGGGAGTACACGAATTCGAGTATCTTTTGGAGAACAAGTTTTTTGTGGACATTGACGGAACCGAGGTTCAGAAGGGCAAAGTGAAGGTTCATCTTACCGTAAAACGGTCGTCAATGATGTTTGAGATGAACTTTCAGATAGAAGGGGTTGTTGTTGTTCCATGCGATAGATGCTTGGACGATATGGAAATTCCTATTGATACCCACAATCGTCTGGTGGTAAAATTCGGCAAGGAATATGCCGAGGAAAGTGATGAGGTTGTCGTGATACCGGAAGAGGAGGGCGCTATTAATTTGGCGTGGTTCCTGTATGAGTTTATCGCATTGGCGGTTCCCATGAAGCATGTACATGCGCCGGGTAAATGTAATAAGGCAATGTCGTCTAAATTGAAGAAACATACCGCCAGAAGTTCGGATGAGACCGAAGACGATTTTGAGGATGACATGGGAGGTGATGATTTGGCGTTGGAAGATGACGGAAACGCTAGTCCTGCCGATCCTCGTTGGGATGCTCTGAAAGGTTTGCTAGAGAATGATAACAATTAAATAAATAAAACAATGGCACATCCTAAAAGAAGACAAGGTAAGACAAGAACAGCCAAGAGAAGAACTCATGACAAGGCTGTAGCTCCAACAATGGCAATTTGCCCGAACTGTGGCGCATGGCACATCTATCACACGGTATGTGGTGAGTGCGGTTATTACAGAGGTAAATTAGCGATTGAAAAAGAAGCTGCTGTGTAAGTTTGTCAACTTATATGGTTTGATGAACAAAAGAAATAGCCCTAAAAGTTTTTTTAGGGCTTTTTTTTAATTGGGATAAGTAGTCCTTTTATTTTTAAAGTTATGGATAAGATAAATGCGGTTATCACAGGAGTGGGTGGATATGTTCCTGAAGATGTATTGACGAACGAGGATATTTCCAAGATGGTCGATACGACGGATGAGTGGATCATGACTCGTGTGGGTATTAAGGAGCGCAGGATATTGAAAGGGGAGGGTGTAGGACTCTCTTACATGGGTATACGGGCCGTGAAGCAGTTGCTCGAGAAAACGAATCTGAATCCGGAGGAGGTGGAGGTTATCTTGACCGCTACGACTACGCCGGATCATCATTTCCCGACAACCTCTTCTATCATCGCTTATCATACAGGTTGTAAGAACGCGATGACTTTTGATATGCAAGGTGCTTGCGCGGGCTTCTTGTACGCTTTGGAAACGGGCGCGAATTATATCCGCTCGGGGCGTTATAAGAAGGTCGTGGTGGTATCGGGCGATAAGATGACGTGTATCACGGATTATCAGGATCGTTCTACTTGCCCTTTGTTTGGGGATGCTTGCGGAGCGGTCTTGCTGGAGCCTACCACCGAGGAGTTCGGTATCTTGGATACCATTTTGCGGACAGACGGCGTAGGCTATTCTCATTTGATCATGAAATCGGGCGGCTCGGCTTATCCTCCTTCTCACGAGACGGTGGATAACCGTGAGCATTTCGTTTACCAAGATGGCAAGTATGTGTTCAAGTACGCGGTTTCCTATATGGCGGACGTGGCCGCTGAGATCGCGGAGAAGAATGGCTTGACGCATGATGATATCGCGTGGATCGTTCCTCATCAAGCGAACCTGCGGATTATCGACGCTACGGCGAAACGCTTGGGCGTAGATATGGATAAGGTGATGATCAACATCCAGAAATACGGCAACACAAGCGCCGGTACGATTCCTATTTGTCTATGGGAATGGGAGAATCAATTGAAAAAAGGAGATAACCTGATCCTCGCCGCTTTTGGAGCGGGCTTTACGTGGGGAGCGGTTTATCTGAAATGGGGGTATGATGGAAAAAAAGCATAAATCGGGTTTTGTCAATATCGTTGGAAACCCAAACGTAGGTAAGTCTACGTTGATGAATCGTTTGGTCGGGGAGCGGATCTCTATTATCACCTCGAAGGCGCAAACGACAAGGCATCGTATTATGGGTATCGTGAATACCGACGATATGCAAATCGTGTATTCTGACACGCCGGGAGTCTTGCGGCCGAATTATAAGTTGCAGGAATCCATGCTTAATTTCTCTCAATCCGCCTTAGGCGACGCCGACGTGCTGTTGTACGTGACGGATGTCGTCGAGACGATTGATAAAAATAATGAGTTCCTAGCACGGGTACAGAGCATAGAGTGTCCGGTTCTCTTGTTGATCAATAAGATCGACCAGACCAATCAGCCGGAGCTGGAGAAGCTCGTGGCCCAGTGGAAGGAATTGCTTCCGAAGGCCGAGATCATCCCGATCTCCGCGCTTTCGAATTTCAATATAGATTACGTGAAGCGTCGGGTGGAGGAGTTGATGCCTGATTCCCCGCCTTATTTCGAGAAAGACGCCTTGACCGATAAACCGGCCCGTTTCTTCGTGACAGAGATCATTCGTGAGAAAATCTTGTTATATTATCAGAAGGAAATACCTTACGCGGTAGAAGTGGTCGTCGAGTTGTTCAAGGAAGATGATGAGCTGATCCATATCAAGGCGCTGATCATCGTGGAGCGTGATACCCAGAAGGGGATCATCATCGGGCATCAAGGGCAAGCATTGAAGAAAGTAGGTGCTATGGCCCGGAAGGATATCGAACGTTTCTTCGGAAAGAAGGTGTTTTTGGAAATGTTTGTCAAAGTGGAAAAAGACTGGCGTAACCGTGACAACATATTGAAGAACTTCGGTTATCAGCTGGACTAATAATAGCATACGAAAGGAGAATTTATGGGAAATATAGTAGCGATAGTGGGGAGACCCAATGTAGGTAAGTCCACCCTTTTCAATCGGTTGACGGGTACCCGTCAGGCGATCGTGAACGAGGAGGCTGGTACTACCCGCGACCGTCAGTACGGCAAGGTGGAGTGGACCGGCAAGGAGTTTTCGCTGATTGACACAGGCGGATGGGTGGTTAACTCGGAGGATGTTTTCGAGGAGGAGATCAACAAGCAGGTAAAAGTGGCTATCGAGGAGGCGGACGTGATCTTGTTCGTCGTCGATGTATTGAATGGCATCACGGATCTGGACATGGAGGTGGCGCAGATCTTGCGTCGTTGCAAGCGGCCGGTGATCGTGGTGGCGAACAAGGCGGATAATTACGATTTGCATCCGGCCTCGGCGGAGTTTTACTCGTTTGGCTTGGGAGATCCTTTCTGCATCTCGGCCATCAATGGTTCTTATACCGGGGATTTGCTGGATAAGATCGTGGCGACGTTGCCCGAGGAGAAGGTGGAGATACTGGAGGAGGAGTTGCCCCGTATCGCGATTATAGGACGCCCGAACGCGGGAAAATCTTCTCTTATCAATGCTTTTATTGGCGAGGATCGGCATATCGTTACCGATATCGCGGGTACGACCCGTGATTCCATCTACACGAAATATAATAAATTCGGCTTGAACTTCTATTTGGTGGATACGGCGGGTATCCGTAAGAAGGGGAAGGTGAATGAGGACTTGGAGTATTACTCGGTGATCCGTTCGATCCGCGCCATCGAGAACTCGGATGTCTGCGTGCTGATGTTGGACGCTACGAGGGGCATCGAGAGCCAGGATATGAATATCTTCTCGCTGGTGCAGAAGAATAAGAAGGGATTGGTGGTTTGCGTGAATAAGTGGGACTTGATCGAGGATAAGAGCCAGAAGGTGATCGACTCGTACACGACCGCTATCCGCAAGCGTCTGGCTCCGTTTACCGACTTCCCGATCTTGTTTATCTCGGCCATGACGAAGCAGCGTATCCTGAAGGTGCTGGAGACCGCCAAGGAGGTTTACGAGAATCGCTCCAAGCGTGTCCCTACGGCCAAGCTGAACGAGGTGATGCTTCCGATCATCGAGAATTATCCTCCCCCAGCCTGGAAGGGTAAATATATCAAGATCAAATATATCACCCAGCTTCCGGCGGGCAGCGTGCCTTCTTTCGTGTTCTTCTGTAACTTGCCGCAATGGATCAAGGACCCGTACAAACGTTTCCTTGAGAACAAGATCCGCGAGAACTGGGATTTTACCGGTACGCCGATTAATATATTTATCCGGGAAAAGTAAATACATAGTTACATATATGAGAGACGCTTGGCCATCCTTCGTGGAGGTCAGGCGTTTTTTATGCTGTGTATTTGGATTAATTGTGTATATTTGGGGCATTATCGAATTAAAAACAAAATAACTATGACGAAAGTGAAAGACATCTTTTCCAAAGCAGGGAGAAACCGTTGTCCCGCACGTTTTTCCGGTTCGGATAAATGGAACCCGAACCGTCCCGCTCAATTTACCCAAGAGGAGTTTTTGGAGCATATCCATGAGATAGAGAAAGGGCCGTTTACGCCGTTGGATATAGCGAATCGTGAGTTTGAGGAATGGAAGGTGGAGTTCCTGAGAAACCGGTTGTAGTCAGCGACCAGTTTAAAAAAAGTCGGCAAAATGTTTATGTGGATGGCATCGAATTATTTGGCTTTTATCAAGCCGGATTATATTTGGATAAGATATTAGAGGCTTTGAATACATTGCCCATTTATTACAATGTTTACCCCGAATGCCGCCATATCGTAACCAAAAGCCGGATGTACCGAAACATTATCTTGGATTCTCATTTGATCGTTTATCGGATCACTGATTGCCGGATAGAGGTACTGGACATTATCCATGCCGCTTCCAGCATGAACCGTATCAAGCGTACGAGGAGGATAAAGATAGAATAAAGCGAATGGCCGTCTTTCCTTATGGGGGAGGCGGCCATTTATCTTAGAATAGGTCTGAATGCGTTCCGGTATCGGTGAAAAGCAAGATTAGCTCCGTGTCGTCTTGGCTCCATATCAGCAGCCAATCTCCTTGGATATGGCATTCCCACAATCTAGGATTTGTTTCATCAAATCCTTTGTGCTTTCCGCATGATAAATCCTTCCTGACTTCACGTCCTCCAAGGCCTCGTCCAATCCGGATTTCTTCTGTGCCTTCACCTTGCCTTCCAGTGAGGTGATGAATTTCTTCAAGATGTCGGCGTATTTCTCGGGGATGGTTACCTCGAATGTTTTTAATGATGTCGTTGTCTCCATATCGCTCTGTTTTAGGAATTTCCTTCGCAAATATACGGAATAAAAAGAGAAGGGGAGTTGTTTTCCTTCTCTTTTTATTTCCCGCTTCCGCGTCGGGGGGGAGGGACGTGACGGTTAGATCTCGTCCGGGCTCTCGGAGTCTCCGCCGGGCGTAGGATCGGGTGTAGGCTCGGGAGCGGGCGCCGGTTTCTTGGAGGCGGCCATGCGCTGGTTGTAGGCCGCGGTTGTCTCGGCGATCAGCTGGTTGAGGGCGGAGACGAAGGCGGTCGCCTTCTCGGACGGCTTCGCTACGCTATGGGACTGGGCCAGCAGGGTGAGATCGTCGTAATACACGTCGATCCGCTTGCGCAGGTTGGTGCCGCTTTCCTTTTTGGAGGCAGTCCGGGTTTGGACGCGTTGCTGCGACAATTGGTCGTAGGCGTTATTCTCTTTCTCCAGCTCGGCGAGGTAATCGTCGAGGCCGAGCGTGGTGACGTACGGCTTGTTCTCGTCCTTGCGCAAATCCAGCAAGAGGCCCTTTATCTTGGCGGTCTCCTGCGCCATGGGGAGGCGGGCGATACCGTTATAGGGTTTGATGATCTTGTATAGATACTTGCCTGCGTCACGCTCGGCCTCCAACGGGAGGGTACCGGCCCGTGAGATACGGGTGATGATATAGATGGCGAGGTTGTCGCGGTTGGTATCATACAAGGTCATTTGCTCGGTCTCCTGCGAGGTGCGGCTCTCGTCCACCACGTCGGCCATGGCGAGTAGGTCTGCCTCGTAGGTATCGAGGAATTCTTTGGTGAGGCCCAGCTCGGGGATGCCGTCGCTGCCGGCCAGCAGGGAGATCTCGTCGGGGGACTCGGAATCGCCGCCACCGCTGTTTCCGTTGGCTAGGTCGAGGACGTGGTTCATGAAGGAGAGGTACTCGGCGTTGTTAAGATCGGAAAGAGTGACATGATTGATTTTTTGGTAATTTCCCATGGTATGATTGTTTTTATGTTAATAGGCGTGAATGTAGACAATAAGTCTTGATAAAAAAAACGATTCCGTCTTTTTCTTCGCGAAGGTTTGCGAATGTCCTCGCGGACTTGAAAAATACCCCGCGAAGGTTCGCGAGGCATTTTGCGGAGGTAAAAAGCCCCTCGCGAACCTTCGCAGGGTACTTTTCAACCGTGTAAAGCCCTTTCCGAACTTTCGCAAGGTACTTTTCACCCTTGAAAAGTCATTTCCAAAGGTTTGCGAGGCGTTTTTCACCGTTGAAATGGTTGCCGCGAAGGTTCGGAAAGAAAAAAGGTTGCGTATAATTTGTTTGATACCTTAAAATCCCGATATTTGCGACGTATTGAAAAAATAACGTAGAAGCGTTTCGATATTATCTTGTACTGAAATCTTCTTGTATATAATAATTAATACGATAAGGTTGAATATTGTTTGTGATTCTTTTGTTTCTTGCTTAATGATTTTATTTAATGATGAGTTGAAAAAATATTGTATCTATTGTTAAACTTAATGATTACACTGTAAATGAAAAATGAATTGCTTTTATATGCAAATTATTATCATAAGATAGGAATGAATATATCTCCTGTTAAATGCGATGATTATAAAGGCCCTTTAATTGAAGATTGGGGAAAATATATTTTATCTAGGCAGGGCGATGAAGAAATTCAATCTTATGATTGGATTGAGGCAACGGGGATAGGTGTTATTTTAGGTTATAATGAATATAGAGCTTTAGATGTAGATTCATTGTGTTGCTCTTCAGATGATTATTTCTCAGAGAAGACACGTGCAGAAAGAAAAAAAATGTTTATATCCCAGTGTTTAGAAATACTCGGATTACCGCACGACTATTGTTGGGTGATAGATAGTGGAAGCGGGAATGGCCTTCATGTTATTTTTAGATCGAATGATTTTGCGAGTTCTAGTAGTGATTATTCATATAGTCCTAATGCTTTTTTTAAATATGAAGTTCAATTGTTTGAACGAATGGAAATAAGGTGGAAAGCTTTTTTAGTTTTACCTCCTTCTCTTCATAAATCGGGAGGTAAATATTTATTCCATGATGATATGTTTCCATTGTACAAGCCTTATTATATATCTCTAGATAAGATATATGATTTAATTAATTATTTTTGTGGAGATTTGTCTTTTAAAAGATACTATTTTAGAAAACAATATTCTTTATATCTTGCCAAGATACAAAAAAAGGAAGCAGAAAGTTCTTTTACTAGAATGAGAGGGGATATTTCGTATGAAGTAAAAGATAATGTTGACTTCTTAAAAAGTTGCCATTCAAAAGATGCATTTAATGCTTTGGGTGTATATTCTGCTGTAGATAAGACAGCAGAAGATGGTTTATCAAAAGCTTTGGAATTCTTTTATTTGTCAAATAACTCAATGGCTCATTTCAATATAGCCTCTTTAATGGCTTGTGGAGCAATAGACGGAACTGAGCAGGAGATCTTATATCATTTAGATTTCTGTAAATCGTTCCCGGATGATAAAAAGAATTTAGTTAAATCTAATTTAAAAAAAACGAATGTTAATGTCTGAACAAAAAACAATTAAATATTTATTTTTTGATACAGAAACAACGGGGATACCTGCTGATTATAATGCCTCAAGTTCAGATTTAAAAAATTGGCCTAGGCTTGTACAATTAAGTTGGATAATAACGGATAACAATGGCATTGTGATAAGTAAACATACTCATATCATTTATCCTGAAGGTTTTATTATACCAGAAGATGCATCTGATTTACATGGCATAACAACCATTCATGTAAAAGAACAAGGAGAATCTATAATTAAAGTCTTAGATTTATTTTCAAATGATGTGAATAAAGTAAATTATTTAGTTGGACATAATGTTTCTTTTGATAAAAAAATTGTGGGGGCTGAACTTGTGAGAATTGGAAGATTTGATATAATGGATTCAAAGCCTTCGTATTGTACCATGAAGTTAAGTACTGATTATTGTCAAATCTTAGGTCCTTATGGCTATAAATATCCTCAATTACAGGAATTATATAAAAAATTATTTGGCTCAGATCCCGATGGTGTCCATGATGCATCTGTGGATGTTGACATAACAATGAAATGTTTTTGGGAAATGTGTAGATTAGGAATAATATCTATATCAAAATCAAGTGAAGATGCCGGAGAACTGTAATATAAGCGGTTAAATAACTTTGATTTACTGTTGTTTGTGTATAGTTAGCTCTGTTTTTTGTCAAGCATTTCTTAAGTATTGAGAGGTATATTAGCAGTACATCATAAAGATGTTTCTCGATATATTCATCTATAGATCAGCAATTTTGTATTATCAATATTCTTTCTTAGGATTGGATTCCGGATCGCCTTGTCTTCCTGCAAGTCGATCTCCCGGTGGAAGATGGCAGATAAGGCGCCGCACAGATCGAAGAAATTATTCACGTAATCCACTTGTTCCACTTCTTTGCCGAAATCCACCACAAGATCAATATCGCTCTTCTCCGTAAAGCGGCTGGTCAGCACGGAGCCGAAGGCGAACTGCTTCCTCACCTTATGTTTCTTACATAAGGCGGTGATGTTTGGGTGATATTTATTAAAAAAATCCATAAGAATTTTTGTATAAGTACTTTCCGCAAATATAAATGAATCGATGCCTTCACATGAAAAATACTTGAAACCCTTGGAATCCCCATTTATAATCGTACCTTTATGTCTCTTTACCTTAAAAATTAAAAATAATCATGTTTACGCCATCAATGACAAACGAGGAAATAGAGGCCGTGGCCTATAAGGACTTTCTGGAGATCCGGGGAAGAGTGGAAATCGCGAAGGATAAATTCGTACAAAGGGTGAGATGCACGCCCCCGGGATTTTGGGCCTTGCATTCCTTGCAGGAGACGCATACCCTCCAAACCCGCTCCAAGAATACATGGACCGTCTATTTCTATTATTTGTACACGACACCGGCCGGTGCCGTGAAAGTATCATCCATGATCTACACCTCCCTGCCGGGAGAGGAAGGCGCGGATTACCTGTTCATGAATAATCTCGACCGCTTCTGGCTGGAGAGGGTGAGCTCGCGCTTCTCGCGACAATACGAGGAACGCTATATCGCCCCTAACCAGATCCAACTGAACGGCCTTCTGCCCGCTATCTATTTCATGAGGACCGCGGGCGACCGGAAGATCGCTCCCTTCGTTCCCGATACGTGGACCGAGGAGGAGGAGAAGGACAAATATCTCTTCGTGTCGGAACAAGGGACGATGGAGGCGAAGCGGGAGGGACGTGTGGAGACCTACCTTACTTTCAGGAAGCCGGAACAGCCGGGTGATTAATAAGTAGGGAGGTGTGCCATATCTTGATTTATGGCACACCTCCCCCGATAACTTGGTGGATGTCTCCGGACTTATCTCTTCAGAAGATCGATCCTCTCGCTCGGCAACAGTACCGCGTGAACCTTCTCCGTTACCCGCCCCTTCACGTTGAAGGAATCCCTTAGGCGGATGTCGGCTGCGGAGGAGCCGATTTGCGCCTCATATTTACCGGACTCTACGACCCAATGACTGGCGCTCTCGTCGAAGGAGGCCAGATCCGTATCTTTCACCTTGAAGATGATCTCACGGCTCTCGCCCGGCTGGAGGAGTTGCGTCTTGGCGAAACCCCTCAACTCTTTTGCCGGCTTATCCATGCTCTTGCCGGGGGCGGAGATATATAGCTGTACCACTTCCTTCCCGGCTACCGGGCCATTGTTCGTGATCGTGCAACTGATGCTGTAGTCCGTATCGCCCGTGAACACTTTCAAGCTCGAGTAATTGAAGGTCGTATACGACTGTCCGTAGCCAAACGGATAGGAGACGGGCACGCCGAACGTATCGAAGTAACGATACCCCACGTAGATGCCCTCCTCGTAGTTGGTATAGTCAATATTCTTACGATCCGTATGCTCCGGGCCTCCTCCCATGAAGCCGGCTAACATTTCTTTCAAGTCGATACCCGAAGCGTCCGGGAAATTCTTCGTGGAGGCTACGTCGGCGATGCTCACGGGGAAAGTCATCGGGAGCTTACCGGAAGGATTCACCTTGCCGGAAAGGATATCGGCTACCGTGTTACCCCCTTCTTGCCCGGCCTGCCAAGCCAATAGGATGGCGTCCGGTTCCGATTTCCAGCTGGCGGTCTCGATCACGCCCCCGATATTCAAGATAACGACCACCTTTTTCCCTTCCTTATGGAAAGCGTCGGAAACCGATTGGATCAACGCTCGCTCATTCTCCGTCAGGTTGAAATCTCCCTCGATCTTCCGGTCTTGGAACTCTCCCGAGCTACGGCCTATCGTGACGAAGGCGATATCCGCCTCTTTCGCCTTAGCGGCCAGTCCCGCGGCATCCGGTACGAACTCCGGGATACGAGGGTGGTTGAAGAAAGCGGCGGCGGGACTCGTGTCTTTCGGCTGTTTCGCCTTTTCCTCGGTACTGTATTTCTCGTAGAGGGCTTTCACTTCGGCGTCCATGGTATAACCGGCGTTCTCCAGACCTTCCACGAGGGATACGGTATAAGCCTCGTTCACGTCGCCGCTGCCGGTGCCTCCGGCGATAAAATCGTACGAGGTGGTACCGTAAGCCGCTATCTTCTTGATACCCGGGGCCAGCGGCAAGGCATTATTCGTATTCTTTAATAAAACCATACCTTCGGAAGCGGACGCGCGGGTTACCTCGGCGTGAGCTTTCAAGTCCGGTTTGTCGGAATAGGCGTATTGGGCAAAGCGGGGAGATTGGAGGATCAGTCGCAATACACGGGTTACGTCCGTATCCACGTCGTCGATGGAGAGAGAACCATCCTCAAGCGCTTTTAGGAGAGCCTCTTTCTGGTCCGGCCGTCCGGGCATCAGCAGATCGTTTCCGGCGTGGATCTGGGCGGGAGCGTTCTTGCCGCCAAACCAGTCGGTCATGACAAGGCCGCTAAAACCCCATTCGTCACGGAGGATGGTCGTTAGCAAATCACGACTTTCGGAGGCATACTCGCCATTTATCTTATTGTAGGAAGACATGACCGTCCACGGGCTTGCCTCTTTTACGACCCTCTCGAAACCTCTCAGGTAAATCTCCCGCAAGGCACGAGGGGTGAGGCGGGCATCCGTTCCCGTCCGGTTGGTCTCTTGGTTATTGACGGCGAAATGCTTGATGGAGGTTCCCACGCCATTGCTTTGGATACCGTTTACCATCGCTGCCGCTATCCGGCCCGTCAAGTAGGGATCTTCGGAATAATACTCGAAGTTACGTCCGCAGAGAGGGCTTCGGTGGATATTCAGCGCGGGGGCCAAGAGTACGTCGCAACCGTATTCTTTCACCTCGTCGCCTATGGCGTTGCCTACGTTTTTGACCAATGCGGTGTTCCATGTGGAGGCCAGCAAGGTAGCGACCGGGAATGCCGTGCAATAATAGGTCGCCTCGTTCCCCTCGCGAGTCGGGGAGATACGTAATCCGGCGGGACCGTCGGCCACTACGATAGCGGGGATTCCCAGACGTTCGATCGGGAAGGTCGTTCCGGCGGCTCCCGGCACTATATTTTGCGTGCTACCGACTACGGCTGATTGGCCGCCGAAGCCGGGCATTCCGGTTCCGACTAACAGGGATACTTTTTCTTCGGCAGTCATGGCGGCTACGACTTTCTCGATAGGATCTTTACCCAATTGCGGCAAGGTTTGGGAGTGCCCTACTTGCATGGCCATCGTAAGGCATGCGCCCATTAATAGTTTGTTCATATAGAATGTTTTTTGTGTTTTTCAGCGCCCCAAAAATAGGCGAAGGAATCGAGGCGGACAAAGAAAAAGAAAGGTATCGGAGGTAAGGATTTCGTTTTTTGATGAATATCAAACATTGTAGGGGTTTGATGATATATTTAGGGGACGCAGACTGCGTGCTCTGTGTAGTCTGCGTCCTGTACTATTTATAATGTATTCAGAAGTTTATGAATCTCATTAACCATCTGCGTAGCGGATTCCCCGGTCTCGGCCAAACCTTCCGGAGTGATCTTGGCGACCGTCTTGTTCAACTTCTCGAGTTTGCCTTTAGCTCCTTTCGCTGCCAGCTCTTCCCGGAGGATGCGGATCTTCTCGCAATCTTGTATACCCTCCACCAAACGCTCGAAGCGGATGCTACTGCGCGGGCCGGGATAAATACTGTACGTATCGCCTGCCGCCCAAGTGCGGAAACGAGAATCACGCAGCGGATCGGCGGTCCAGCTATTAACTGCCCAACGTAGATAACCGTCGTAACCACCAGCTACGGCGTGCAAGACCGTCCATGCCGCTTCCGCCGGGTCAGAGAAGGTGAAGGTATTCGGGAACGCTTCCGCGCAACAGGTGTAGACGGTACTGATCTGGCCTTTGCGATCACGTTCGGCCTTTACGTCTTCGGGGAATTTATGTCCGTAGGCGATACTCAAGTAGTACAGGTCGGACTGGATTTCCGGATGGTAATTGCCGGCCAGCGTGATCTTGAATTCCGGATCGGCTTGCTTGATTACCTTGATCGCCTCGCGCATCGCCTCCATCGGACGCTCGTCCATAGAGATGGCGGTTTTCTCGAACCAGCCTTTCTCACGAAGGTGGCGGGAGAAATCTTTTAGGAAAGTACCCCAATAGTCGGCGTAAGCGGCGTCACCCGGTTTCGTGTCGAGGAATTGTACACGATTTGTCGCCTCGTCGTAATAATCGAAAGATAAAGCCCAAGGGATCATGGTGTAGCAACTGATCATATCATCGATACCGATCTCGTTCATCATGAATTCCACCCATTTGTCGAAGACGGCGTAATCATATGCCCAAGTGCCGTCTATCTTCTTGATCCGGGTGATCATGCTGTCGAAATGATCCTCGGTCTGTCCGGCCCAAGGTTTATGCATGATACTCGTGGTGATAGCCCGTTGTCCGGCGTTCGCCAGCATCTTCATGATCGGGCGCATAGCGTCGAAATGCTCTTTACTCCAAAGAGGAACTTGGTAGTAACGGGCCACGGAATACGGGTTCTGCCATAAGTCCAGATGGAAAGCCCAGTCCTTCGGGGCGGGAAGCGTGCGGTTCAATACGTCCACTTCTATTTGTAATTCCATGGGGGAGGTGTTTTTTCCCGTGACGGTCAACGTCCCTTTATATTTACCGGCTTTCGCGGATTGAGGTACCCAGATATTCATCCAGATGGGCTGGGTGGTGCGTGCCTTGATATCACGGATCTTTACGATATCCAATACATCGGCTACGACGGAGGAATCCCATTCCGCCTTATTCTCTCGGTGGCCGCAACCGCCTTGACGGTCTTTATTCAATTCATCGGTCATGACGTAACGGACAAAATTTGTCGTGATCGCCGATGCCGGGATGATGGAAGAACCGCTCTTCAGGTCGCTCACGGTGATAGAGGCATCCTCGAGTCCCGCCTTGGTCCATAACACGGCTTGCGCGTTTACCCGTTCCCCTTTCCACGCTTTCGTCTGCCAGCGATTGCTTTTCTTGACATCGGGGATGCTGAGTTTCGGATATCGTATATCGGTCGTGCCCCAGCTTAATTGGGTAGGGGTCGATAACTTGTCCCAGATCTCATCGCTGTCATGCGGTTTCGTGTCGGTCAATTCCGTATAGTCGCCTAGCGGGTATTTCTCGGATTGCTGGGCTACGGTAAAAGAACTTAGTGCCAGGAAGGCACAAAGGATGAAAGTGTTTTTCATACATTTGCTTATTTTAGAACATTAACTAGGGCAAAGATAGGAATTAGTTGATAGTTGTCAACTATCAACTAACCTTTTGTAGTGGCATACGAGTAGATTCCCCTCGTCATCGTATAAGTGCATCCCGTTGCCTTCGCAATAACGGAACATCTTACAATCTGCGCATTCCCCTTTTTTAGCCCATTGGCGGTCACGATACGGTTTAAACTCATTATTCCAGATATCGATAAACTTATCTTTATAGATGTTCCCTTGGTGGAAGTTTGCCCGTATGCTGGGACAACCGGAGATAGCGCCATCCGCGAGAACAGAGGCAGTATTGATACCGGCATTGCATTGGAAAATCGAGTCCCTCACCTCAGCCTCATAATTCCCGAGGAAGCCCTCGCAACCGTAGCTAACGTGCATCTTACCCTCTTTCCGGCAGAAGCGGATGAAGTTCATGATCCATGTGAACTGCTCGTTCGTCAGTTGCAAATCGGTCTCAGTCGCGGCACGTCCAACGGGGAAGATCGTAAAGATACGCCACCGTTTTACGCCCATCTCGATCAAGAAATCCTTGAAAAGCATCAAATCTTTGAAGTTGCGTTGGTTAACGCAAGTCACCACATCCCAGATAATCTCCTTCTCCTCGGCCAACATACAGATGGCATTCAGTGCCTTCTCGAAACTTTTAGGATTACGGCGAAGCCAGTTATGCGCTTCCTCGAAACCATCTAGGCTGATAGTCGCCGAGTGCAATCCGGAAGCCAAGAGCGAGTCGAGCCGTTCCCGGGTCATCAGATAACCATTGGAGACGATCCCCCAAGGATATCCCCTGCGATACAGCTCCAGCCCGCATTTCTCGATATCCTTACGAACCAACGCCTCGCCTCCGGTAAAGATGACGAGTACTTTGTTCGGCTCGACATAAGGCGTGATATCGTCTATGACTTTCAAGAAGTCCTCGACAGGCATATCCGGGACAGAGGCCGAGACATGGCAATCGCTCCCGCAATGACGGCAGGACACATTACAACGAAGCGTACACTCCCAAAAGAGCGTACGCAATTCATGTAATTTAGCCCTGTTCTTCTTGATACTTCGAAAAAGCTCTAGGGCGATACGTTTTTTAATGTTTGGGCGTTTGTCCATATATGTTTTTTATAATTACCTGCGTGTTAGTTGGAAGTTAATTTCTTTTGATCCTTTACCCATTAACATCCCTTTCCCTTGTGATAATTCAATTTCGGCGAAATTTACGATAATAGAATCAGTTTTGCAAGCGTTTGGGGCATTCCAATACGAAGATAATTTTGTGTAGATGGTATGTTCGATAGCCGTAGCCTTATCGTAGGTGAATTGATATCGTCCGGTCTCATCTGTGATAGCTGGAAAGCTGGAAAGGTCGTCCTCTTGAGTAGGGGTATATGCCGGTGAGGTTAAGATTGCGACTCCGGCCAGCGGATAGCCTTGATCATCAGTTACTTTTCCGTAGATCGTGTACAATGCGTAAGGTTCCGTATGTGTATCTACATATTCCTTAAGTGTGATCTTGATTTCCTTAGAGGCACTACCTTCGTACCATCCATCACCTCCGGTAAGTTCCTCACTGTCGAAGATTACTTGAGTCGTATCGGATGCGAATTGTCCTCCGTTCATTTCTTCATCTATATCTTCCGTGATGAATCGGTATTTTAGGATCGGGAAATCCGTTTTCTTCCAATCAAACTCTCCGTTAGCGTCGGTCCTTACGGTATCGGTATGCAGCCATCCGTAAGGATAAATTCTTGCGTCATTTCGATTGATACGTATTTGGGCGTTAGGTATCGGATGATCGTTTGTATCCACGACTTTTCCTTTTATCTGAAAATTGGCGTAAGGAGTGCCATATTCACAAATTATGGGACCTTCTCCCTCGTCGTCAGTGCAGGAGAAACCTAAAAGCATTAATAAACTCGCCAATACGCAGTTGGCTTTTTTTAACAATTGCAAGTGCATCCTTTTCATGGTGTAAATTATTTTTATTTACGATTCTATTTATTTGATGAATGGGGCAGCAAAATAGTTGCATGCGAATGCGTAAGAAAATGTGATGACTTTTTGTATCTTTGCCTCTTCAATGTAACAGATCAATTTATGAGAGATTTCATACGTATTTTAAAGCGTTTCGTTCCCCCTTACAAAAAGTATATGGTTCTGAACATCGTGTTCAATGTACTTTCCGCTATCTTGAACCTGTTTTCTTTCGCCTTGATTATCCCGATCCTTCAGATCTTGTTTAAGATGGATGAGGGGAATTACACCTTTATGGATTGGAATTTTAACGCGGGAAGCTGGGAGTCATGGAAAGCCTTGCCGGAGTTGATCAAGAATAACTTCTTTTGGTATGTATCCGATTTAATAGAGGTACACGGAGGTTCGTTCGCCTTGATTATGTTAGGAATCTTCCTGATCGTGGCGACTTTCTTGAAAGTGGCGACTATGTATCTGGCTTTCTATACGATGATCCCGATCCGGACAGGAGTCGTTCGTGATATCCGTAATCAGATTAACAAGAAGATTACGCAGTTGCCGTTGAGTTTTTTCTCCGAGGAACGGAAAGGGGATATTATCGCCCGTGTATCCGGAGACGTGAATGAGATTGAGACATCCATTATGAGTTCATTGGATATGTTATTCAAGAACCCGATACTGATCGTGATCTATCTGGTGGGTATGATCGCTATCAGTTGGCAACTTACCGTGTTCGTCTTGATCCTGCTGCCGTTGGCGGGTTACGTAATGGGACAAGTCGGCAAGAAGTTGAAACGGAAGTCCTTGGAAGGACAGCAACAATGGGGATTTCTGATGAGCCAGATCGAGGAGACATTAGGCGGACTCCGGATTATCAAGGCTTTTAACGCCGAGAAGAAGATACAAGACCGTTTCGAGCGAAGCAATGATACCTTCCGTCGGTTGACAAACCGTATCTATCGCCGCCAACAAATGGCGCACCCGATGAGCGAGTTTTTGGGAACCGTTACGATCGCTATCGTACTTTGGTATGGAGGTACGCTGATCTTGAGCGCGAACAGCCCGATCGACGCTCCTACGTTTATTTATTATCTGGTTATTTTCTATAGCATCATCAATCCGGCGAAAGATCTAAGTAAGTCGGTTTATGCGATCCAGAAAGGTCTGGCCTCCATGGAGCGTGTCGATAAGATTTTGAAGGCGGAGACGGATATTCATGATCCGGAACATCCGAAGAAGATCGCCTTGAAAGAGAAAATCAGTTACGAGGATGTTTGGTTTAAATATCAGGAAGCTTGGGTCTTGAAAGGAATCAATCTGGATATCCGGAAAGGAACGACCGTGGCCTTGGTCGGTCAATCCGGTTCGGGCAAAAGTACCTTGGTGGATCTATTGCCTCGCTTTTATGATGTGAATAAAGGGAATATCCGTATTGATGATACGGATATCCGTGAGGCTACCCTTTTCGACCTTAGGGGATTGATGGGAAATGTCAATCAAGAGGCTATCTTGTTTAACGATACCTTCTTCAACAATATCGCTTTTGGCGTGGAAGGAGCTACGATGGAACAGGTGGAGGAAGCCGCCCGTATCGCCAACGCTCACGATTTTATCATGGCGAGTGAGAAAGGTTACGATACCAATATCGGCGACCGGGGTGGAAAACTGTCCGGTGGACAACGCCAGCGAATCAGTATCGCCCGTGCGATCTTGAAGAATCCCCCGATCTTGATCTTGGATGAGGCCACGTCCGCCTTGGATACGGAATCCGAACGTTTGGTACAAGAAGCGTTGGAGAACTTGATGAAGAACCGTACGACCGTAGTGATCGCCCACCGTCTCTCCACGATCCGTAATGCGGATGAGATCTGTGTGATGCACGAAGGGGAGATCGTGGAACGGGGTAAACACGAGGAATTGTTGGCCTTGGACGGCTATTATAAGCGACTTTGTGATATGCAAAGCTTTTAGGATGATACTGCAACCAGCGTTGCAGTAACACTGCAATCCAGGTTGTAGTATATCCTCTTTGGGAAATTTAGGTGATGAAACAGTAAAATGAATCATGATATGAATGTAAAAGTAGTCTGTCTTTGGGTGTTATCGACCGTCTTGTTCGGTTGTAATCTGCCGGATATGCAGACAGGGAAGGAGGTCTCTTATTATTTTGACCAGCCGGCGCAGATATGGGAAGAGACCTTGCCTTTGGGAAACGGCCGTATCGGTATGATGCCGGATGGGGGCATTGAGCGGGAGAACGTGGTTTTGAATGAGATCTCCCTATGGTCCGGAAGTAAGCAAGATACGGACAATCCCTATGCGTATTATTCCTTGGTGAATATTCGTCGCCTTTTGTTTGAGGGACGAAATGATGAGGCGCAAGATTTAATGTATAAGACTTTCGTCTGCAAAGGGACCGGAAGTAACCTAGGTGACGGGGCGAACGCTCCGTATGGAAGTTACCAGCTATTTGGAAACCTAGTGCTGAATTATAGGTATCCAAACGCATCGGATTCTATCGCGGAGTATCAGAGGAAGTTGAACCTAAGCGAGGCTATCGCTTCCGTCTCTTTTAAAAGGGGGAATGTGAATTATCAACGGGAAATGTTTACCTCCTTTTTCGGGGATCTGGGAGTGATTCATTTGGTAGCGGATGCGGATCGGGCTTTGAATTTCTCATTAGGTATGAATCGTCCGGAACATGCGACGATCTCTTTGGACGGGAAGGACTTGCTGATGCGGGGACAATTGCCGGACGGGGTGGATACGTTGGAGATGAAAGGGATGCGTTTCGCCTCTCGTGCCCGTATCGTCTTGCCGAAGGGGGGGGATTTGACCACTACGGATAGTAGTTTATCGGTACAAAGTGCCTCGGAAGCGATTATCTTGGTAAGTCTGGGAACGGATTATTTCGATAAAGACGGCATCGGACAATCCTTGAAGAAAAGTTTATCGCAAGCGGAATCTAAGGATTTCTCCACCTTGCGTCGGGAACATACACTCGCTTATCGCTCCCTGTTCGATCGGGTCTCTTTGGATTTGGGAAAAGGCGAAAGGGATCATCTTCCGATCCATGAGCGTTTGGCCGCTTTCGCTCAAGACAAGAACGATCCGGGATTGGCGGCTTTATATTTCCAGTTCGGTCGGTATTTATTGATCTCCTCGACCCGACAGGGATTACTGCCCCCGAATTTGCAAGGCTTGTGGTGTAATACGATTCATACGCCTTGGAACGGGGATTATCACCTGAATATTAATTTACAGATGAATCATTGGCCTGCGGAGGTAACAAACCTCTCCGAGCTACATCTTCCGCTGATCGAATGGACGAAACAGCAAGTCCCTAGCGGTGAACGTACGGCCAAAGCTTTTTATAACGCACGGGGATGGGTCACGCATATTCTGGGTAATGTCTGGGAGTTTACCGCTCCGGGCGAACATCCGTCGTGGGGAGCCACGAATACGTCCGCCGCATGGCTATGCGAGCATTTGTACACGCATTATCAGTATACATTAGATAAGGCGTATTTGAGGGATGTTTATCCGACGATGAAAGGGGCTGCCCTATTCTTTGTGGATATGCTGGTGCAAGATCCCCGAACTAAATATCTGGTAACGGCACCTACTACCTCTCCGGAGAACGCTTATAAAATGCCAAACGGAAGTGTCGTGAGTATTTGCGCCGGATCGACGATGGATAATCAGATCTTGCGGGAATTGTTTACGAATACCATTGAGGCTGCCGGGATTTTAGGCGTGGATAGCGCATTTGCGGAGGAGTTGGCGGCGAAACGAGATCGCTTGATGCCTACGACGATCGGTAAAGACGGCCGTATTATGGAATGGCTCGAGCCGTATGAGGAAGTAGAGCCAACCCATCGCCATGTGTCTCATTTATATGGGCTTTATCCCGGGAATGAGATCTCGGTAACGCATACGCCGGAGTTGGCAGAGGCGGCTCGTAAATCCTTGGAGGTTCGTGGCGATCAAAGCACGGGTTGGTCTATGGCTTGGAAGATTAATTTCTGGGCCCGTTTACAGGATGGCGATCATGCCTATAAATTGCTGGGGGATTTGTTGTATCCTACTATAGACTGGCAGACTAAGGAAGTAAAAGGAGGAGGCTCTTTCCCGAACTTGTTCTGTGGTCATCCCCCTTTCCAGATCGATGGTAATTTTGGCGGTACGGCGGGTATAGCGGAGATGTTGATACAGAGTCAATCCGGATTGATTGAGTTCTTGCCGGCTTTGCCTTCCGCTTGGAAAAACGGAAGCTATAGCGGTTTGAAAGTCCGGAATGGAGGGGAGGTGTCGGCTAAATGGACGGAAGGTCTGTTGACGGAAGCTCGATTGAAAGCGATTGTTCCCGGTTCTTTCCAGATCAAGCTTCCGGCGAATTCCGCGAACTTGAGCCTCAAAAAGAACCAAAAGCCGGTTTCCCTACCTGTAGTCGATGGGAAAGTAACGGTGGACTTGCTACAAGGGGAAGAGCTTGTGTTGCAATTCTAACTTTAATATAACGGTAATCTATAAATGAAACCGATCGAAAGGCGTGCGGTGTCGTCCAGAGAGGCATCGAGCGCCTTCGCTCGTTCAGAGAGGTTATATTTTTTACCGATGGCGGTCAAGAAGATATGTAGATTATCATCGGCCATCGGATAGAACTCAAGTCCTCCTTGGTACCCCCATGCCGTACGGTATTTACCTTTCTCGTAAGCATCGTAGGCTTTATAGATCGACGCGCTTTCGTACATTCCTTTTGCGAATAGTTGCCATTTGGGATGAAAACGATATTGTATTTCTCCCACCAGCGAAAGATAATTGATGTTTTGCATACGAACCGGTGGTTCCGGTTCCTCCTCTCCGGAGACTTCGGGCTGGGTCAATTCGGTCAATAATCCTAATGGGTCTAATTTTCCTCGTGAATACATGACATCGAAATAAGCATAGACCGGTCCGGCCTCTATACTTTGACCGGTAAAGACGCTATACATATATTTCCCTTGGGCTTGCTCCGCGGCGGATACGGAGTACCGTAAATGAATCAACTCATCCAGAAAGTTACCGTTCCAGTTCAATGTGTAAAACAAGGGAACTCTCGGTTTCTTAAATCCTTCCGGCAGATGTCCATATTCATCTTCCATCAATCCCATACGACTGTTCGTCACCTGTAAGCGGATCTCTTGCGACTCATTCGGCTGATACCCCAGCCCGATTCCCGTAAGGTAGCAAAGGGAGTATTCATTCATATCGCTATACTCATAAATAAGCAAAGGATTCTCGTCGTACTCAAAACCACCGTAGAACACATCTTGTTTTCCGGCGGTTAAGGTAAAACGCTCATTCAGTTTATAGCCAATATACGCATATTCGATCGACTCATTCAAATTCTCCAAGGCTTGTCCCTCATAACCGCCATTCAGCGTTTGGCGATACCAATAGAATAACCGATCGTTCACCTCTCCGGTAACATCTATTTTAACATCCCTGAAACGAAAGGCGGCCTCGTCCAGCTTCCCCGAGAAAAAGTCCGCGTTGAATCCGGCGTGCATCTCCAAGTTCAGATTGAAAACCTTGTTGCGTTTCGGAATCTTAGTCGCGTATTCAAAAAGAGATACCGAAGAAGAATCCCGTTCCGGGATCGGGGAATTTGTCTGAGCGTAAGACGTTAATGCGGAACCGCTCAATAAGAAGGCCGACAGCCAAGCCACTGTGAGTCGTTTCATTTACTGATGTTAATTATTTAAAGTGGCTGCGAAGATACGAATTATTGCTCGGTTTTGCCCATATGCTTCATGACTTTAGCGTCCAGATAGAAAATGAGCTCTTCCGCTATATTCGTACAATGATCTCCGAAACGTTCCATTTTCCGGATAACACCGGCCATATATAACCCTGCCAACGCGCTACCTTTATGCTCCTCTATATATTTGGCGATAATAGCGGTAGAATTATGATTGATCTCATCGATCAAATTATCCTTCAAGAAGATACGGGAAGCGATCTCTGAGCTTTCTTTCTCAAAAGCTTCTTTGGTGAGTGAGATCATGCTTAATAACTCCGACAGCATTTCTTCTACCCGGGTTTCCTTGACCAGTTGCGGGTCAATCGGTTCCCCCTCGGGAAGGTTTCCTGCGAAACGGGCGATGCTTTCGGCGAAATCTCCCAGACGCTCTAGGTTTGTATTAATCTTATACATCGCCAATACAAAACGTAGGTCGATCGCTACCGGAGCATATAAAGCGATGATATCTTCGCAATCACTGTCGATCTTTAGCTCGAAAGCGTTTACCCGGCGTTCCCGGCTGATTACCTTATAAGCGAGTTCCTTATCTCCGGTAAGCATAGCCTCCCCTGCGTTGTATAATTGCTGGTGAACCAATGCCCACATCTCGCTGATACTATTTTTTAAAGAATGAATCTCCTGCTCTATAACCTTCATACTCTTCTAATTTTCAATTTTTAATTTTCAATTACCCAAACCGTCCGGTAATGTAATTCTGTGTAGACTCTTTCTCCGGATTGGTGAAAATCTTCCGGGTATTATCATATTCAATCAATTCCCCTAAATAGAAATATCCGGTCTTGTCGCTAACACGAGCCGCTTGTTGCATATTATGGGTAACGATTACGATCGTATAATCATTTTTCAGCTCATGTATCAAATCCTCGATCTTGCTGGTGGAGATCGGGTCCAACGCGGAAGTCGGCTCGTCCATCAACAAGATAGAGGGCGAGATCGCCAAGGCACGGGCGATACATAAACGTTGTTGCTGTCCGCCGGAAAGAGCGAATGCCGATTCTTTCAGCTTATCCTTCACTTCCTCCCAAAGTACGACCTGCTTTAAGGTCTTGACCACCGTCTCCTCAATATAATTCTCATCGTTGACACCGTTTACCCGCAGGCCATAAGCGACATTCTCATAAATCGTCTTAGGAAAAGGATTCGGTTTCTGGAAAACCATCCCCACGTTTTTACGTAAGCGATCCACTTTCTCGCTTTTCGTATAGATGTCTCTTCCATCAATCAGGATCCGGCCTTCCATGCGGGTACCCGGTATCAAATCATTCATACGGTTGAACAGGCGGAGGAAAGTGGACTTTCCGCAACCGGACGGCCCGATGAAAGCGGTGGACGTATTCGGCTCTATCTCCATGGAAATGTTCTTCAACGCATGGAAATCCCCATAATAAAAGTCTACGTTTTTAGCATCAATCTTTATCATAATTGTCTTGTTTTTTAATTCATTTTCACCTTCTTGGCGAAATAACTACGCAAGGCATTCGCCAAAAGGTTTACTAATAATACGATGACGATCAGCACGAGCGCCGTGCCATAAGCCATCCCCCGGGAAGCCTCGATATCCGTACCGCTTGTAGAGATCACATATAAGTGGTAAGGTAATGCCATACATTGGTCGAAAATACTTTTCGGCAATTGCGGCAAGAAATAAGCGGCTACCGTAAAAAGGATAGGGGCGGTCTCTCCGGACACACGCCCGATCGAAAGAATCAATCCCGTAATAATATTGGGGAACGCCATCGGTAGTACGACCCTGCGGATGGTCTGCAACTTTGTAGCCCCTAGCGCTAAGCTGCCGTGGCGGAAAGAATCATCGATACTTTTCAAAGCCTCTTCCGTCGTGCGGATGATAAGTGGCAAGGACATTAGCGCCAAGGTAAACGAACCCGCTATAATAGAGTCTCCCCAGCCCAAGGTGCTTACGAATAGAGACATGCCGAATAACCCGAAAACAACGGAGGGAACGCCGCTTAGATTATTCGTCATGATACGGATGAAGCGGATGAGTTTCCCGTTCGTGGCGTACTCGTTCATATAAATACCACTCATGATGCCGATCGGAAAACTGATCAAGCTACTTCCGATCACCAGATAGAGCGTACCTACGATAGCCGGAAAGATACCTCCGGAGGTCATGCCCTCTTGGGGCGCCTCAGTCAGGAAATCCCAACTGATCACGCTCGCTCCCTTTAGGATAATGAATCCCAGAATAACGAATAAGATCACTACGACCAAATAACTCAGAAAAGAAAAGAAACCGAAAGCGACCTGTTGGGAGGCCCGTTTCCTCTTGTCTATATTCCCTAAATGTTGAATAGGTGCCATATCTTTAATCAGATTTTACGTTTGGATGAAATATATTCTACGGCGATGCTCAACCCCAAGGTGATGAGGAACAACACGGCTCCCAGCATAAACAAGGCCTGGTAATGCGCCCCGCCTGCGGGGGCCTCACCCAATTCCGCCGCGATCGTAGCGGGAATCGTACGTACCGGCTCGAAGAACGAGGTAGGGATAACGGCGGCGTTTCCGGTTACCATCAATACGGCCATCGTCTCACCGATCGCACGTCCTATACCTAATACGACGGCGGAAGTGATACCGGACAGGGAGTAGGGGATAATTACTTTATAGATGGTTTGCCATTGCGTGGCTCCCAATGCCAAGCTGGCCTCTTTCATGGCTCGCGGGGTAGTTCGCATGGCATCTTCCGCTACCGTGATGATGGTCGGCAACGCCATGATCGCTAAAACCACGCTTCCGGCGAAAGCGGTCTCGCCCACCGGAAGGTCTAAGATCTTTTGGATAAGGGGAACGATCACCACCAATCCAAAGAAACCATAAACAACAGAGGGAATACCTGCCAATAACTCGATAAGCGGTTTTAATAAATTGCGTGTTTTTGTATTGGCGATCTCTGCCATATAGATCGCTACTGCTACCCCGAAAGGGAGGGATAGGACGATCGCTCCTATACTTACCAACAGCGTGCCTAGTAATAGAGGAATCAGGCCAAAGATCGGGGCGGGAGCGGAGGTAGGATACCATTTCGTCCCTCCAAAGAACTCCGAAGGCTTGATCGTGGCTCCCGATATGATTTTTCCCGTAAAGTTCTCCGACTTGTATTGTTCCGGAAAGAACGCGATTATCCCCGGCTCTTTCTGGATAAGCTCATTTATTTTCTCGGGGACATATTGAAACTCGTCACCCAGCTCTTCTTCCGTATAATAGTTGGTTAAGTCCGAGAACCGGAAGACTAGTATATCTTGATTTTCTCCGTTTAAATCTTCCCAATTGGTGATATTGGCATCGAATACATCCATGATTTGCTCGGGCGACAAATGCCCGACCGGGTTCTCCTGATTCACGGCCAATACATACCCTTCCTCTACCTCCGGGCTGTTAAAAAGACCTGCGGCCTCTTTAAATAAGAAGAAAATGATCAACAAGATCGTAAAGCTACTGACGCTTCCACTGATCAAGAATCCTTCTTCCACTAATTTTTCGATAAACTTTCTCACGTTCTTTGCCTATTTATTCTGATACAAAGGACGGATATTGATGTTACAATGTGATTAAGATGATTTGAAGGAAGTGTTTCAATGAGAAGGGGCGTGAGAATATAAGTCGATACAGATATCTACCTAGCGCCGATCGTTTGGGACGGCTGGTAGATATCTGTTGGGGTTCAGTTTTTTATTCAAGGGTCTCGATCTCTTCGAAAGAAAGGCCGGTGTATTTTTGGATAGCTTTCTGCTCAGCGAAGTCGATGGTATTGTAATAGTCATTATACATTTTCCACTCGGCCTCGTACTGCGCCCGTTGTTTGGGCGTGAGGTTTGCCATCGACCCGATCTTTTCCAATCGCTCGAAAATGGCCTTTCGTGCCTTGAAAGGCATTCTGTCTAGAGTATCCATATGCTTCAATACATAAATCCAACGTTCAAAATCAGTTTCACATTCTTCCTCCTCTTTCTTGAATCGGGGAAGCTCAATATAGATTTGGCGAAACTTAGGGTTGAATACCAGCCCAGTTTCCCGGTCAGCCCCGAATATGTGCTTGAAGCCGAAATCGGTGAAGGGGTTGATGAATCTTCCCATAGTGCTTATAGGTTTTAGTTGTTTATATTTTTTGTAGGAGAAATAGTCTTGGTTTTTCTCCTCAGCGGTAAAGGTTGCTGTTTTTGGGGAATCCCGATTGTTTTGGGTGGGGAATTTGAATATATACTTCGAAAGGGAAGTTAGATATACTTCGATGGCAAGGTCAGATATACTTCGGCGGTAGAGTTAGTACTACTGCTTATGGATCCCCGGTAAACACCAAAGGACTTAAGTCTTCCTGGGGGTGATCTTGGTGTTGGAAGCATTAAGTGTGCGGGTCGAAAACAGCCGACTTTGTGCTTGTTTTATCGTTTGAGGTGGAGAATGGTTCTTTTTAGGGAATGAGTAGTTTACTGATAAGTTTGTCGATTATATTTAATGTACGCACGTACATTATATCATATTAGTAAAATGACTATCCTAAACGATCGTTTAAATTTGTCATTTGCAAAGGTACGCGTTTCTTTGATACTTGCAACCCTTTCTCTTTATTTTTTTTATCCCTTATCCGCTTTCTTATCAATAGGATAGCTTATCCTTCACAAAACAACCGCTTCCCTTTACGAACCCTCCCTTTTCGCCTTTCAAAAACGCAAGATTAAAACGATGGTTTAGACTAGTCGTTTTTGAACGACGGTAGGCTATCGAAGAAGTGGATAAGTATTTAATTAACACTATTATTAATATTAAATTTTCGATTTATGAACAAAAAGATTACTACGCTTTTGGCTAGTACCATGTTGGCGACAGCCTTCTCCGCAGGTGCTGTTGCCATCGAAAATGGAAAATCTTATTTGCTACAAAAGGGGAGTTCTACAACTTACCTTTCCGCTGTAGACAATAAGAACTCTTCTATTTATGGCCAATTAGAATTGACAGATCTAGGAACTGAACCTTTCACGTTGAGTGAGGTTGTTGCTGGAACATGGACTGCTTCCACGAAGACAACTTCTGGTGCTGTGGTTTACACATTCGTGAATAAGGCTACGGGCTTAACTCTTTCTGTAGATCCTACTGCCGCCTCTTATACCAAGAAAGATGGAACGGTTGTAGCGGGTGAATCTACTGTTACTTTAGGTGCGGGTTCTGTATCTGAGTGGACATTTAAGGATGGCATTATGATGTCTTACTTTAAGAATGACTCTGTTGTTTACTTTGACAATGCTGGTAAACTTTGGAAAGACCAAGCATCAAATGTAACTGATGGATTAAAGGTTGAAGCGTATGTGCCTAGCAAGAACATTGAGCTAAACGCAGACGATTTGAATTCGTTGATGCGCTCGGTTTCTTCTTTTGATAACTTCTTTGCTTTGAATATGTCTCCAGAGGTTTCGAAAGGCAAGGATAATCATCTGACTGCGACTGGACTTCATGCAGAGCGACAAGCTAATGGATATGTTCGTCTGCAAGCGAAGGATAAGAAGAATGATGAAGATAAGCAATTGTATGTAGTAGTGGATACTGCTTACTATGAGGGTACGGAAACTAGCGGTCAATTGTTGAGATATACCTACGATGTTGAGAATGCTAAACATCGTAACGAAGGATCTTATGACTTTAAATTTACGTACAATGTAAAAGAGGATAAGTTGTTCGTTCAGGTACGTGAGGTATTTGATCAAATCGCAAGACTTTCCAAAGACGAGACGACTACGGGTAAAGCTGAGACGGCTGATGAGTATGCGAAACGAATCAAGGAGAATAATAATAACTCTGCTTGGTCCTCTCAAGGAATTACTCCAACTACTAGAGCTAATAAGTATATTTATATGGCTAAGTTAGACGGAACTTACGTGTTGACTTTGAATACAGACAAGACCGATGGTGTAGTTTCTCCTAATGAACCTTCTAACGCTTCTCAAAACATTACGATCAAGACATCCGCTGATTATACTAGCTTAAAGATGACGACATTGGCTGATGGTGTTTACTTGATCCAACGTAAGACTACGGGTGGTAATGCTCCGAAGTTAAATAACGCCTATGCTTTGGCTAACTTGGCTGGATCTTTTGCTTGGTCTGCGCAAGCTCGCAATCAAGAACTTCAGCATATGCCGGCTGCTCAGTGGGTGGTTAAGAAGAAAGGAACTTCTAATATCGCTCCGGTTTCTATTACGAACCGTGAGTTTGATGATTACAATGCATGGATGATTCCTTCTGACGCTCAATTGTTCGCTGTGGAGGGTAAGGCTGATCAAGTATTCTTCTTTAGAGGCTCTGTAAAAGATACTGTAAGCTTTATTAAAGTGGCTGATGCGTTGGTTAAGGACGCTAAGTTGGGTTACAAGTATGTGTCTTCTGATGATGCCAGAGTTCAGACATTTACGTTCAATTACTTGCATGGTTTAGCTGTAGATAAGTATGTTTACACTCCGGCTGGTAAGGACTCTATCGTTCGTGTCGATGAGAATGGTGCTAAATCTAACTTCCGCTTGGAATTGGTAGTGAAAGATGACAAGTACGGTTATAATGATGAGTTGGTGAGAAACGTATATTATATCTCTGATGGTCAAGGACGTTATTTGTCTTATGACTCTGAAAAGAGTAAATATATGATGATGCGTAATGAGATGACTCCGTTCTTCATCAAAGAAAATAACTGCATTGATGGAAAGCATTATTATTCATTGGTAGAAGCAAATGTTGTTTGGGGTGCTGAAAACCAAGATGGAAAGAATTTTAGACCGTTTGTAGCTGACGGTGATGTTAATGAATATTATGAGTATGATTCGGCTTTAGACTCCTATTATCCGAAGGTTGGCTCTTGGGGGACAACAGATTATGCTTCAGGTGTTAAGGTATCTGTAGATGATAACACGTTGGATTTAGTAAACGGTGACATCAATGATAAGTTTATTGATGGTATGTATGAGAACCGTACCTCTGCTTTTGCTGTAGAAATCGATGATTCTCCATTGTATCGTCGTTTCAACAACGAGAACTTGAGTGAGAAAGAGGGTACGTTGAACCTGTCATTCGTTGAGAAAATCCGTGGTGAGTACTTGATGGATGAGTGGAACAGTAAGTTGCAAGACAAGACAGTAGACTACGCTGGTATCTGGAACAAGGATAAGGCAGAAGGTAAGTTGGCGTTCGTTGTTGATACAGCTTGGGTAAACCGTGGCTTGGGTTACATCAAACCGCAATATTTGATCTCTGTGGCTCGCAACGACCAAGAGGGTACTCCGGGTGTTCCTTGTACATATGAGCACAATCACTATGACAACGCAGGTAACAAGGTTGATGCCGCTCATTGCTCACACGCAACGAAAGGTCACGACGGATTCCGTTATGGCAAATACTTGGTAAGCTTTGGTGATTCTGCTATTAATAATCGTGATAAGAGCAATAACCTATTTACTCCGTATATGGATGTTAATAATGGTTACACTCGCGTAGGTTTCGTAGAGGCTATCCATTATGGTGACAGCTTGATCATCTTGACTGGTGAATATGAGAAGGCAGATCCTGCTAAGTTGGATGTTGAGGAAATCATCGCTGCTTACAAAGAGGCTAAGACTGAGAACTTGATCGTTGACTTGACAGGTGATAACCACAAGAACGTGACTTGGTCATTCCGTTATGTAACTCCGTCTAACGACGCTGTTAAGGCTACAGAGGAAGGTACGGCTAACGAGTTCTTGTTTGAGTCTAATATCTATGAGGAGAATGGTTATTCTACACTTTATACTCAACGAGTTGATAATTCTGATTCTAAATCTGCGATTGTTTCTGTAAGCGGTAAGGCAACTAAAGGCTTTACTAAGACTGTTGGCGGTTCTATCGCTCCTGCTCACGCGGCATGGTTGAAGATGCAGAACGGTTGCTTGGTATTGACTCGTGGTGATTCTAAGTTCGAGGCTGCTAAGACTGGTTCTGACGGTGCATTGATCTTCAACGCATACCCGAAGACTGAGGAAGATGATATGGTAACTTCCAACGACGAGATCGCCGCTGAGGGTATCGCTATCGTAGCTGGCAACGGTACGGTAACTATCCAAGGTGCCGCTGGTAAGTCCGTGGTTATCACGAATATCTTAGGTAAGGTAGTTGCTGAGACAGTTCTTACATCCGATAACGCTACAATCGCCGTACCGGCTGGTATCGTAGCTGTAGCGGTTGATGGTGAGGAAGCTGTTAAGGCTATCGTGAAATAAGAATTTATGAAATAATAAGATAATCAAAATCATTCCCGTGCGGCTATGCTAAGTACTCCGTGATGGATGAACAAGCGGGAATGGATTAATATTAATACTAAAGTAATAAATTAAAGTTCATCCGTCGGTACCTCCGTGAGGAAGGAAGGCGGAAAAGGGATAAGCCCCGGCTGGTTCGTCCAGTCGGGGCTTTACCGTTAATGCCGCCATATTTGTCCTACGTATATTGTTAGTTTCCTATAAAGGCGTATCTTTGTGAATGAAGAGAAAAACAGGTAATGCTATGAGCGATAGAATATTTCCCATTGGAGTGCAGGATTTCGAGAAAATATGCGAGAACGGTTATCTGTATGTGGATAAAACCTCCTTGTTGTATCAGTTGGTGAAGACTGGCAGTTATTATTTCCTGAGCCGTCCCCGCCGTTTCGGCAAGAGCTTGCTGATCTCTACCTTGGAGGCTTACTTCCGGGGGAAGAAGGATCTGTTCAAGGGCTTGGCGATCGAGAAGTTGGAGAAGGATTGGGAGGAGCATCCCGTCTTGCATTTGGACTTGAACACGGGATTGTATGATTCCGCGGAACGCTTGCTTTATGTCTTGGAAGATGCCTTGCATCGTTGGGAGAACTTGTATGGTACCTCTGTCTCCGAGAAAACTCCGGAACTGCGTTTCATGGGTGTGATCCGCCGTGCGTATGAGCAAACGGGCCATCGTGTGGTGATCTTGGTGGACGAGTACGACAAACCTTTGTTGCAGGCGATCGGTAATCCGGAGTTGCAGGATGCCTATCGCTCTATCTTAAAGGCTTTTTACGGTGCCTTGAAGACGATGGACGGCAGCATCAAGTTCGCTCTCTTAACCGGTGTGACGAAGTTCGGTAAGGTGAGCGTCTTCAGCGACCTGAACAATCTGGATGATATCTCGATGCGGGAGCCGTACGCAGCCCTTTGTGGCATCACTAAGGAGGAGCTTCACGCTTATTTCAACGAGGATATCCGTACCCTGTCCGTCGCGCTTAAAAAGTCGTATGAGGAGACTTGTGCCCTGTTGGAGAAACGTTACGACGGTTATCATTTTACCGAGGATAGCGTGGGTATCTATAATCCGTTCAGCTTGTTGAATACCTTCAAGTATATGCGTCTGGGCGATTATTGGTTCGAGACGGGTACTCCCTCTTATCTGGTGGAGCTATTGAAACATACCCATTACGACCTCTACGCCATGGCCCACACGGAGACGGATGCGGATGTATTGAACAGTATCGACGCATTGTCGATGAATCCGATACCGGTGATCTATCAAAGCGGCTATCTGACCATCAAGGCCTATGATCCGGAATTCAAGCTCTACACCTTGGGCTTCCCGAACCAAGAGGTGGAGGAGGGTTTTGTCCGTTATCTATTGCCTTATTATACCTCGCTGAATGCAGGTGATTCCATGTTTGAGATCCAACGTTTTGTCAAGTCCGTTCGTCAAGGTGATCCAGATGCTTTCCTAGAGCGTTTGCGTGGTTTCTTCGCGGATACGCCCTACGAGTTGGTTCGAGATCTGGAGTTGCATTACCAGAACGTCCTTTTCATCGTTTTCAAGCTGGTCGGCTTCTATGTGAGAGCGGAATATCATACGTCGAATGGTCGTGTGGATCTGGTTTTGCAGACGGATCGCTATATCTATGTGATGGAATTCAAGCTGGACGGTAGCGCGGAGGAAGCCCTGCGTCAGATTGAGGAGAAGGGTTATGCCCGTCCGTTCGCTTCGGATAACCGCAAGTTGTTCAAGATCGGCGTGAACTTTTCTTCTTCTACCCGTACGATCGATCGTTGGGTGGTGGAATGACACATTAAGATGTATCATGTTGCAGCGATCGGATGTTCCTGCGGCATTACGGCAAAAAATAAGAGACTGCGCCAAAATTCTGCGTTGGCACAGTCTCTTTCTATTTGTTTAGTATTCTTATTTTACTTATTATACTTGCTCCAATCCACATTGTGCATATCGCCGCTAGCCGCTAGTTCCTCATGGAAAGCGAAACAGCATTTCAGGTTTTGAGGCGTATGTCCCTTGATACCCATAGCGAGGTACTCTTCCAATAATGGTTTGTAATCCGGGTGAACGCAATTGTCGATGATGCAACGAGCGCGTTGGATCGGAGATTTACCGCGTAAGTCCGCTACACCATATTCCGTGATAATGATCTTCACGGAGTGCTCACTATGATCCAAGTGAGATACCATCGGTACGAACGCGCTGATCTTACCCTCCTTCGCCGTAGACGGAGTCGTGAAGATAGACAACATAGCCGAACGGGTAAAGTCGCCGGAACCACCGATACCATTCATCATACGAGTGCCGGATACGTGCGTAGAGTTGATATTACCGAAGATATCAGCCTCCAAAGCCGTATTGATAGCGATCAAGCCCAAACGGCGGGCAACCTCCGGATTGTTAGAGATCTCTTGCGGACGAAGCAAGATCTTATCCTTGAAGAAATCAAGATTCGCGTAGATCTCACGGATTACCTCGTTACTTACGGACAAAGAGCAACCACTGGCGAATTTAACACGGCCTTGTTTCATCAACTCGATGACAGCGTCTTGAATAACCTCAGTATATACATTGAACGCAGGGATAGACTCATTTGCTCCCATGCAACCCAGGACTGCGTTAGCCACGTTTCCTACACCACTCTGCAACGGTACGAATTCTTTCGGAAGACGGCCGGCCTTGATCTCGCTAACCAAGAAGTCCGCTACATTTTTACCGATCGCCATCGTGACATCATCCAGCGGAGAGAATTTACCACCCTCATTCGGCTCGTCTGTTTTTACCACACCGACAATCTTAGACGGATCAACTTTTACGCAGTCCTTACCGATACGATCGGATGGGGTGTAGACAGGAATCTCGCGACGATAGGGAGGATCAGCCGGTTCGTAGATATCGTGCATGCCACGGATCTCTTTCGGGTGACGGCAGTTCAACTCAACGATGATACGGTCTGCCATACGACAGATAGTAGGTAAGATACCAACACCTGAAGTCGGAACGATCTCACCGTCCTCAGTAACATCGGCAGCCTCTACGATCGCTACATCGATCTTGCCCAAGAATCCGTAACGCAAGCTTTGTGCCAATTCAGACAAGTGCAAATCGAAATATTGTGCCTGATGAGCGTTTAATGCGGCACGTAAGTCTTTGTTGGATTGATACGGTGTACGGAATTTAATAGCGTTAGCGCGAGCCAACTCTCCGTCTAACTTATCACCGGTAGAAGCGCCGGTAAACATACCGATTTGGAAAGGGTTACCTTTAGCGTGTTCTTCCGCTGCCTTCCGGGCGATAGCTCCGGGAACAACTTTCGGGCATCCTGCAGGTGTAAAACCACTGAAACCAACATTATCGTTATGATGTACATAAGATGCGGCTTCTTCAGCTGTAATGAATTTTAATGCCATGATAATTAGTTTTTATGTTTTTAGGTAAATACTTACTGTTCAATATTTCGGGCGCAAACTTACATAAAATTACGCTGAATCGAATATAAGTGTGACGTAAATTAATACTTTCGGTTTAGAATCTCCGCGCAAATGATCGCTTTCTTCAATTCCTCGATATTCCTGAAGGTATCTTCCGGCATAAGCCCCGGTTCTTCCTCGATAGCGCTCATCCTTGCGGATGGTCGGGACGCGATATGATTCGGGATATTCTTCTCCGTGGAAAGGAATGGAGAAGGGGCAGGCGATGAGGTTGCGGCCTTTGGCTTCTCAACCTTGGGCTTTACCTGCTTTTGACGGGGAGCGGGCTTAGGTTTTTGCGTTTCCTTTTGCATATCCTCCAGTATCTCCCAGAAGCCTTTTCCTTCCGTAGGCTGGTCATTAGGCACGATTTCCCTGTCGGGTTGTCCCAATATATCGGGGCGACTCTTCTTCTTTTTCTTGTCTTTCGAACTGAACAAGCCACTGACCGCGGCGATAATCAGGAAAACAATATATAACCAATCTCCTACGTTATCCATAAACTTTGATTATTTTTGCACCTCCAAATGTAAGAAGAATAATTGAGAAGTGAAAAAGAGGGAGTATATAAAACATCAGATAGGTATAAAAGTAAATAAGGGTAACTTCACAGCCACCCTTATTCGATTTAACCAAAACCTTAACTATGAAAAAATTTACGTTTTTCGAATGCAAATATAACGGTGGGATTCGAACTATGCAAGCGTTTGCGTAATTATTTTTAAGAATCTTGCTTATTTAAATTCTATTAACATATAGTATGGTAAATCAAGAAAACGGTGTGGACTTAAAATCCGCTACCCAAAGCGATGAACGAAAGTTGTTTATCGAGACCTACGGCTGTCAGATGAATGTGGCGGACAGCGAAGTTGTAGCTTCCATCATGAAGATGGATGGCTATAGTATGACGGAGAATATCGAGGAGGCGGATGCCATCTTCGTGAATACTTGCTCCGTACGCGACAACGCCGAACAGAAAATCTATGGGCGGCTACAGTATTTCCAGTCTTTAAAGCGGAAAAAGAAGTCATTAATTGTCGGCGTATTGGGATGTATGGCCGAGCGAGTGAAGGAAGACCTGATCCATGTGCATCATGCCGATTTGGTGGTAGGGCCGGATTCTTATCTGGACTTGCCGAACTTGGTGGGAGCGGTTGAGCACGGAGAGAAAGCGATCAACGTGGAGCTTTCTACCCAAGAGACCTATAAGGATGTTATTCCTTTGAAGTTGCCGGGCGTACATATCTCCGGTTTCGTGTCTATTATGCGCGGTTGTAATAATTTCTGTACGTATTGCATCGTACCTTATACAAGAGGGCGCGAGCGTAGCCGGGATATTGAGAGTATCTTGAATGAGATACGGGATATGCACGAGAAAGGCTTTAAGGAAGTTACCTTGTTGGGACAAAATGTAAACTCCTATTCTTTCGAGAAAGAAGGTGAGACCATCACTTTCCCGGTCTTGTTGGATCGTGTGGCGAAAGAGGTTCCCGATATGCGAATTCGTTTTACGACCTCCCATCCGAAGGACATGAGCGATGATACCTTACGTGTGATTGCCGCGAACGACAATATCTGTAAGTTTATCCATCTGCCTGCCCAATCCGGCAGCAGTCGCATCTTGAAGGTCATGAATCGTAAATATACTCGTGAATGGTATCTGGACCGTATAGCGGCGATCCGTCGTATCCTGCCGGATTGCGCTATCTCGACTGATTTATTTTGCGGTTTCCATTCCGAGACCGAGGAGGATTATCAAGAGACTTTATCCTTGATGCGTGAAGTGGGATATGATAGTGCTTTCTTATTTAAATATTCCGAACGTCCGGGTACATATGCCGCTAGCCATTTGGAGGATAATGTACCGGAAGAAGAGAAGGTACGTCGTTTGCAAGGTATGATCGATTTGCAAAATAAGTTGTCCGAGGAAAGTAACTTGCGGGATATAGGCAAGACTTTCGAGGTTCTGATAGAAGGATTCTCGAAACGTTCCCGTGAGCAATTGTTCGGACGAACCAGCCAAAACAAGGTGGTTATCTTTGACAAGAAGAACTATCATGTAGGTCAATTCATAAAAGTCAAGATTCATAAGGCTTCCTCGGCAACCCTGTTCGGGGAACCTGTGGAGGAATAAGAAAAAGAAAACGCCAATACGTTCCATTTCGAGCGATATTGGCGTTTCTCTTATTATCTTCTATCTTTGGAATATCTCCGGGTATTTGTTGATGAAATAAACCGGCGTGCAACTCCATGCGTGGCAATAACTATTGATCGGGAAAAATCCGTAAGGTGATAATTCGTCATTGTTCGGATCATATACCTCCCAGAATGTATCGGCTCCTTTATTCACCATGCCGCCCCAATAACTGGTTAAGAGCGAACGGGCCTCTTGCCGCATTCCACATTTCAACAAGGCTTCCATTACATAATGATAAGCGTACGGACATCCCGGATAGCATGCGTCGGGCATCGATAGGACGGTGGCCATCGCTTTTGCTCCTTCCTTGGCGGTAAGCGTCTCCGATAGGATCATCCACACTTGTGATAGGTAAGACACCTGACGGTTAGGGCCGCTTACGATCACCCCGTTCTTTTGGTCATAGAATGTTTTCCGGGCGGCTTTCTTTATCTGGCCGGCGATACGAGGCCAATCTCCAGCCTCCTTCTCTTTTCCCAGCATTTTAGCCAGCTCATAGCTTTTCTCTAATGAGAATGCCGTAAGTCCCTGCATGGATGCTTGGCGATCATAATTATCTTTCCAGTCGAATACCAACCAATAAATCGGCTTCTTTTGCATATCGTAGATCCAATCGTCCGAGTATTGACGCAAGGCCATCTCTATTTGGCGGACCACTACCGGCCATAAGTCCAAGGCGACCTCCTTGTCTCCGGTCTCTTTCAGGTATTCCAGCAACGCTACGTTATACAGCAGGGAATAGTCCAAGCAATGCGTACCGTTTTGCGGATGAGGGGTCGGTGTCTCCAATACGGTGGCGTGCAGCAGTCCTTCATCATTGGCTAGAGCCGCTAATAAATAGAGACAACGTTTCGTCAAGTCGTGGTTTTTATACGACCATGCGTTCGCTAGCGCCTCCAGATACAAGTCTCCGATCCATAACCGGCGATCCCGTTTCGGGCCATCCTCATAGACGGTCTGCATACATTCTTTTAATGTAAGCAATCCTACCTCATTGATTTTACGGATCAAGGGACCGGTCGTGGAAGCCAGTGGCAATGGGGCCGTCTTAGCCGATGTCTGCGCACGGAACGTTAGCTTGTCGAAGGCGAAATCGAAACTGGAAGCGCCTAGCAACTCTATCTTGAGATACCGAAAAGACACCCTTCTGGGGATGGAGGCCTCGATGGGTACGGTCATTAACGTCATCACCTCATCTTGTAGCCAAGCCCTTGACAGACCGCCCGGATAAGGGTCGAAAGGCGTGTTCAATTCCGAGGGAACTTCGGCGAACGTGAATTTGATACGTACCGGAGCGTCCGAAACCTGTTGGCTAAGGAGCTTGAGCGAGAAATCCAAATAACCCGTCAGATGCTCACCGAAGTCAACTATAACCGATGGATGTTTCTTCAGGGACTCATTGAATAACAGATCCGTGCTTCCTTCGTCCCGCATGCGCCAACCTTGGTAGGCTGACGCGTCTTTGATGGAAGTGACCCGTTTGACCGGCTTATGTTCCGTATAGGTTAACACTGGCTTGCAGGCCTCACTCTTTTGAAGCCATGAAGCGCTTTCTTTGAAATAACGACTTTGTGCTGATAGGGTGAATACACCGACACAGCATAGTAAACTTAGCAGGATTTTCATATGTGTTCTTTTCATGATGCGAATATAAGAATAACTTCGTTAATATCCGGGATTTTGTTTAAGCTCGCTGTTCAAGTCGATTTCTCGCAGAGGTATGGGCAACAAGCATTTATCTGGGTTGAACAGATAAGCGTTCGCCACGGGTTGAACACCGTCGGGCCAATAATAAGATTCGGGATTTGCCTTTATCTTTTGTCCATGTCGTGTCATGACTTCCACGGCTCGTCCCGTTCTCAGAAGGTCTGTCCAGCGTTTGTTCTCGAATGCCAGCTCGATCCGTCTCTCTTGGTAGATAGCCTCTCTCAACGCATCTACATTCTGGGATTTGACAGGAGCTAATCCCGCCCTTCCCCGGATACTTGCTTGCCCGAAGGTGTCATTCAGATAATGGATAGCCTCGTCCGGCCTATTCTGCTCGTTGATAGCTTCCGCCAGAAAGAGCAATACCTCCGCGTACCTGTAGACCGGCCAGTTGTCATCCGTGTAATAGGGCTTTATATGCTCATGAAAATATTTTTTGATAAAAGGATAGGCGGTTATTCCCGGAGCTGGCTCATAGTCAACTATACTTTTCACGCCGGTAGCGTCGAGGGCGTAGCTATCGGTGAGCTTACCTTCCACCATACCGATGGATGCGTCCAACCGTTTGTCTCCCTTTTCGTATGCGTTGATTAGATCGATCGTAGGGGTGTTAAACCCACCATGGTCTACGTTGGAAGGACAAGGATTAGGGGTTGTTCCCGTGATGGCAGACGGATTCGTCATATAGGGCAAGAATCTGTATATGAAATCACTTTGTTGTCCTAATGAGGCGTCTTGCATGTATTGGATCTCGAAGATAGATTCCTTATGGTTCTTGTTCGAGATGGAATAGATGGAGCCGTAATCCGCTAATAACTCATACTCGCCTGAGGATACCACCTCTTTCAGCGTTTGTTCTGCTTCCGCCCATCGTTTTAGTACCATGTATACGTTTCCCAATAAGGTCTGTGCGGAGCCTTTGGAAACTCTTCCTACCTCTTGCCTTGATTTTACAGGTAGGAGATCACTGGCTTCTTGTGCGTCTTTCATGATTTGCTCATATACTTCGTCTACGCTCGCACGGGGTTTAAATGCCTCCTCATACACGGTAGAGGGTGTCGTATGCAGAGGTACGCCGCCAAAGTATTGTACTAGGTTGAAATAGCAGAATGCCCGAAGGAACAAAGCTTGTCCTTTGAGGTTGCTTTTTGCTTCCGCGTCAAAATCCGCTTGTTCTATTTCTGAGATAATCCGGTTACATCGTCCGATGATTACGTAGCAGTTATTATACTTCGTACCGACATTACCATTGGTGGATGTCTCAAGGAACTGATCCGGATCTTCTCCGTCCAAGGATGATTTGGCGATATGGATGATATACGTCGTATTATCCGATTTGGCCTCTCCCAGATTCCACTCTTCCGTGTTGTACATGTTCCGTAAAGGTTCGTAAGCTCCGTTTACGGCTTGCCTGAAATCCTCCTCGTTCTGGTAGAAGTTCTCGGCGGTGATCTCGCTATACGGCGTAAGATTCAAGAAATCACTACAGGAGGCACAACTACATCCTAAAGCGATGCTTATGGCTATATTGAATATCGTTTTCATATATTTCGTATAATTAGATAGTTAGAAGTTAACATTTAAACCCAGCGTAATGGTCCGTGGAACGGGATAGGTGGTATAATCGAATCCTTGTTGCAAGCTATTCGCCGTTGTTCCCGTATTGCTGATATTCACCTCGGGATTAGCGCCGATGTAGCTAGTGAACGTATATACGTTCTGGAAACTGACGTAAGCTCGTAACCCTTTAATGATATCCCGGTTTTTTAACGGAACTTGATAGCCTAAGGTGATATTCTTGATCGTCAAGTAGTTTCCGTTATAAAGGAAACGGGAACTGAACCAGTCACGTTCTGGTGCCGTGGTACCCATCTTGGTCGTTCCATAACGGCCGTTGCCCGGATTCTCCGGTGATTTCCAGCGATTGTCTACCGCTTTATACACATTGAACACACCATCCAGATTTCCGGCGAACTGATCTACCATATTGGCTAACTCAAAACCAAAACCGCCGGATACGACAATTGACAAATCGAAATTCTTGTAGGTGAACGAGTTTGTCATGCCTACTATCCATAAGGGAACCGGATTGCCGATGATATCTCGGTCATCTCCTTGGGTAACTTTGCCATCCCCGTTCACGTCCTTGAAGCGAATGGTTCCGACATCGGCTTGTGCGTGCTTCGGGTATTTGTCGAATTCTTCCTTGTTCTTGTAGACCCCTTCCCATACTAGGCCGTAAAATTGTCCGATCCGTTCCCCTACTTGCGTGATGTTGTTACCGATGATCGGGGCGTCATCTACACCCAGTTGTAAGCATTTATTGTCATTGTAAGATATGTTCAGGTCGGTAGTCCATTGTAATTTGCCTGTCAGGTTCTTGGAGGATACGCTTAATTCATGTCCCCAGAACTTCAGTTTGCCTGCGTTCGACTGGATATTGTAGAAGCCGGAAGAGATCGGTACCTCTAGCGAGAACAGCAGGGCGTCTGTTCGCTTGCTATAGTAATCGTACATGATGGATAAGCGATTATTGAAGAAACCGACATCCAGACCGACATCGACTTGCTTATTCCTTTCCCAGCCCAGATTCGGGTTTCCCATTCCCGAGATGCTTCTGCCGCTGGCCAAGGCGTTATTGAAGTTGCTGTTCGTGGTGGTGATCGTCGCCAAATGCGTATAGTTACCGATTTGGTCGTTTCCCACGATACCGTAGCTGATACGGGCCTTGAGGAAAGAGATCGTTTTCTCCAATGGCTTCATGAACTCCTCGTCCGAGAGTATCCAGCCCGCCGATACGGATGGAAAATTACCCCAACGATTGTTCTTGCCGAAGCGGGAGGAACCATCCCTACGCATCGCTGCGCTTAAAAGGTACTTTCCTTTGTAATTATAGTTTATACGGCCGATATAGGATAAAAGGGACCATTCGTTTATGTTTCCATCCGCCGTAATGGTAGGGGCGGCATTAAATGTCGATATTTTATCGTCGGGAAAGTTCGTTCCGGTCACCATCGTATATTCGCTATGGTATTTTTGTGTGGATACGCCGAACAGGAGATCAAAGGAATGATCTTTTATCTGCTTGCTGTAGGTAGCGGTATTCTCCCACAGCCAAGTGTAGAATAGATTATTGGATTCCTTCGCTTCGGGGATCTGATAGGGAGCCTTATAGATCTCTCCGGAGGTGGAGGGCTTGAACGAGTTCCATTTATTCTGTGTCAAGTCCGCGTTGATGCTGGTCTTTACTTTTAAGTCTTTGACCGGCTCTACCTCCAAGAAGGCGTTTGCGATCAGATGGGTGTTCTGGGTCTTGTTCTTGTTGAGGCGAACCACATTATACCAGTTCGGGTTATCGAACAATCCCGGTCCACTGGCCACAAGCGGAATACTGCCATCCTCATTCTTATAGGGCGCGAGAGGTGTTGTCAACATAGCTCCTTGCAGGATGGAACCTTTATCTTCCGTCCAGTTACCGTCCGATTGCGGGCTATTATTGATGGAGAAGCTAGGTGCTAGGTTCACGCCTACCTTGACGATCTTCGAGAATACGTATTCCGTATTGGCTCGTGCGGAGAACCGTTGGTAATTAGAGTTTGTCAACACTCCGTCTTGGTTGAAATAGCTGGCTACGGTGGATGATTTAAACTTCCCGTCTCCATTGCTGTATGACAAGCTGTAATTCTGGATAGCGGCGGGACGGAATAATACGTCGTACCAATCCGTGCCTTTACCCAGCGTTTCGGGATGCTGGTAAGCGGGATCGACCGCCAATCCGTTCTCTTCGGCGATCTCTTTCCTGAACCGTGCGTATTCGGAAGCATCCATCATATCCGGCCTCCCTTTCTCGGGTACGTATTGTATGCCGCCATATACGTCGACGCTTAGTTTTTTCCCTGATTGGGCAGTCTTTGTCTGTATCAATACGACTCCATTGGCAGCCCGGGAACCGTAAAGTGATGTGGCAGAAGCGTCTTTTAGCACACTGATACTTTCTATCTCGTCTGGATTGATCGTGCTGATATCGCCCACGATAGGCATTCCATCCACTACATAAAGGGGCGTGGTTCCTCCGGACAGTGACGCTTGTCCCCTGATTCGCATGGTCATTCCTTGTCCGGGTTTACCGGATACTTGATTGATTTGGACACCGGCGAACTTGCCTTGCATCTTTTGCGAGATCTGTGCTACGGGCATATCCGCCATCTCTTCCGACTTGATGGATTGCACGGAGCCGGTTACCGCCCGCTTGATCTGTGTTCCGTACCCGACTACTACCACTTCATCGAGCTTCTGCGTGTCTTCCCGCAACTGTACCTTGATATGATTCTCTCCTGCGCCAACCATAACGTCTTTGCTGTTATAGCCGATAAAAGATACTTGCAGGGTTTCACCATCCGATAATTCGATCGAGAATTTACCATCTAGATCTGTGATTGTCCCATTATTGGTACCTTTCACCACTACGTTCGCCCCGATGATAGACTCTCCGTTGGTGTCGAGCACGACACCTGTCACTTTTCTTGTTCTCTGTTGGGTTACGGAATCATCATTCTGCTCCGTATACGGGTTCTCTTGTGATGGATTTGTAGCGATAGCCAATGCCGGCGATACGCAGAGGAAGAGCAAAGACAATGATCCCATTGCCACATTCCAAGTTCTCATTTTACTTTTCATACTTTTCATTTGTTCATAATTGAATAGATAATGTTAACTACATACGATAAGTCTGATAGATTCAGATTAACTAATACATTATTAGATATACTCCATAGGCTATATGTTATAAAGTTATTAAGTACCGTAGGAACTCAATGGGTAATTTATGTATAGGATGTTAGAGGTGAGTGGTTTAGGATTGATTGCGGATCTGTTATGTCATTTATCTAACAAGAAATGTCATTTTTGTAACCATTTGATTCTTATTACTTCCCATCTTTGCCATATCGAAAGAGAGAGATAGTAAGGATTTAGTTCCTACGGAACTGTGGTTTTTTCTTGCGTATTATTTTATAGTACACGTACGTAAATTATGTTTATAGCTTCCCTTTTCATAATAGCGACAGCTTACCTTGATTTTTATTAGCCGTTCTTTTGGGTTCTAAATGCATTGTATTGATATTTTTCTGGAGTGGTACCTTAAGTATGAAATGAAAAAACTAAATCATCTACCATATCTGCCATTATCTATATAAGTATCTAATTATAAGAAATTTGTTGAATGGGGCAAAATGTACATATCCCCTTAATTGTGTTACAAAGCATGTAAAACAAAGAGTCAAAAAATCGTTATTAACAGAATAAAATGTTTCCTTTATAGAGTTGTTTGTTTTAAGAGCTATCAAACATGGAGAGTGACTGATTGACCTAACAAACCTTGACTATTGACACTCTTGGAGAACGCAACTCCTATTCCAAGACCGATCCTGATGCCACCTTCACGCGCATGAAAGAAGACGCCATGAGAAACGGACAGACCAAGCCCGGATATAATCTGCAAATAGGTACCCGGAACCAATTCCTCATAGACTTCCGGCTGTTTCCCAACCCAACCGATACACTGACCCTCAGACCTTTCCTCCACTCCTTTGAGCAACGCTATAACCGCTTACCAACTGTGGGTGTGGCAGATTCCGGTTATGGCTCGGAAGGAAATTACCGGTTTATGCAAGATAATGGTATAGAAGCCTTTGTCAAGTACAACTACATCCATAAAGAACAGCGTCCCTGTTATATTCCCAATCCATTCCATACGGAGAGTCTCCATTACGACGCGGAGGAGGATTATTACGTTTGTCCTATGGGGCAGCACATGAACCGTATTATAGAAGTCAACCACCGGTTAAACCAATACAAACGGCAGGCACGGGAAAGGTTACTCTCGGAAGAAGGCATCAGGCATAGGGTAAGGCGATGTATAGAACCGGAAGCGGTTTTTGGACAGATGAAACACAACATGGCATATAGAAGGTTTCGGCATATGGGAGAAGACAAGGTGACTATGGACTTTGCCTTCTTCGCCATTGCCTTCAACATTAAGAAAATGTGTTCCCGAATAGCGAAACACACCCAAAACGGGGAGAATATACCTCTTAGGGACCTGTTTTTATTCGTATGACAGATTTTACCAGACAAAAATCGCATATAGGAAAGAACTACGCAAAAATCGGTCGCTTGAAAACATTCATTTCTCAGTCAATACAAAAAGAAAGGCTGTACCGTAAATCTTAATTACGACACAGCCTCTTCTCTTATTTAAAAATCTTATTCACGATGTAACATTCTCCATTGTGATTTGCTTCTGACAAGAATAATCACTAATTTTGTGTTATTCTAAAGCAGGAAGTTATGTCAAGAGATGTGGTAAAACAAGAGCTATTGGCGAAACTGAAGCAAGAACACTGCTTCTGGTCGTACGATGAAAACTCTATCAAGGATATTCCGGATGATATGCTAATAGAGAAAACCTTGTTGCATCTTGACTTGGAAGAAATAAACCAACTGTTTCTAATTTATCCTTTCAAGAAAATCAAGCAGGTGTGGCTGGATTATCTTGTTCCCCAAGCGGAATATCTCTACACGTTGAATCGTTTCTTCGCATGGTATTATTTCAAGGCAAAGAAGCCAGATGCTTATATAAAGTCTATGGCTACTCGCCACCTTAATAAAATGTTTGCATGAAAGGCTTAGCTCCACACACGCGGCAAGTTTTTGAAGCTGTCTCTAAGCTGGACTGCATCAAACCCTATCTCTTGGTAGGTGGCACAGCTTTGTCATTGCAAATGGGAACTCGGCAAAGTGAGGACTTGGACTTTATGAAATGGCGTACCTCTAAAACAGAGAAAATGGAAGTGGCATGGTACCAGATAGAGAAAGAGCTCGCTACAATAGGTAACACTCAGCATAAGGACATTTTAGATATAGACCATGTGGAATATTTAGTGTCTGGAGTAAAGTTCTCGTTTTATGCCTGCCCCAAATATTCTCCTGTCAGTATGCCTGTGGAATATCTGAATAATCTCAGATTGGCAGATGTAAAGTCTATTGGAGCTATGAAGATGGAGGTGATGCTGCGCAGGAGTAATTTTCGCGATTATTATGATATTTATTCCATCTTAAAGTCTGGTGTACCTATCAACGATTTGGTATCTTTAGCCCTCACTTACTCTGGACATAAATTGAAATCCAAAAATCTGTTGGCTATGCTCACCAACGGCTCTCGTTTTGCAAGAGACTCCCATTTTGAGCAACTTGCACCGACTTATGCTGTAACTGCTCAAGAAATAGAAGATTATATAAAGTCTTGTTTATTATAAACTGCTGCAACATTCTTACGAATAGGGTTATATATAGAAATGAAAACCCCAAATCATCTACCATATCTGCCATTATTTATATAAGTGTCTAGTTATAAGTGATTTGTTTAATGGTGGTAGATAATAAACATCTACCACTATCAGCTTGTATCTACCACTATTTACTGCTTTTCAACCACTAAATACAGCCGTTCACTATTTATAAATCGCATTACACGTTCTGCGACGGTATGCCAACAGGTAGCCTGCTTGGTTATTTGCCTGTTTTGTATATTGTTTAATAGCTTGAATAATTGATGTTTATAGTTTTTTAGGCATAAAACCAAAGTTTTATTATAGGAAAACTTTGGTTTTATGCTTACGAAACTAAAGTTTCCCTTAGTAGAAACACTTTGTTCTCCTAAAGGAAACTCTTATCAACCCTATCGCTTTACCCATCGATATCTTTCAAAGATTACACCTTGTTCTCATCCAATGTAAAGAAAAAATATCAATCTCAAGTATAAGTGGTAGATGTTGAATGATAATTGTAGATGTCTGGTTATCTACAACCAATAGATAATGGTTTGATTTATAAAGCGTACGTGGTGTAGTGGTAGATATTGTAGATGTTTTAATAAAATCAATATTGTAGAATTCCTTTTTTCTCAATTATGTACCGTTGTAGTCTGATATTTGGTTAGTCATGGTATTCCACATGCTTTAAGAGGAGAGTCTTATAGTCTGTGATGATATAAAGTTTTTATAGTAGGGAAATCTATTTACTAAAAATATTTGATCTATAACTATTCTGTAATAGATAAAAACGAATAATCTAAACGATCGTTTATTCTAGGCGTTAAAGATAGGCTATATTTTTGAATATAACAAAATCCAGATAAACTTTTAAAATTTGATTATCAACGCATAAACGTAAATATAGACGCTTGTACGTTGAATTCAACAAAACGCCAGAAAAAAACGATCGTTTAGACTAGTCGTTTTATAACTGATGTTTTTGCATAACTGCTTGTAAATGATGATTATGAGAAGACTGATGTGCTGTAAACTACAAAGTTTGTGAATATAGGGTGTATATTTT
>OHJP01000134.1_pt1 | contig 44186 bp, 37 predicted proteins | sample 1568591 | NCBI WGS metagenome assembly OHJP01 (sample SAMEA3879567, study PRJEB24766) | human gut metagenome | biome: human-associated habitat; feature: feces | place: USA | collected 1985/1987
AGGTATCCATTTATGAGTAATGAATTTATCAATATCAGATCGGCAAACAGTTCCCCGGAACATTTCCAGCTTCGTTATATCTCCATCTCCAAATACGAAGGTGACTGGCAGTCCCTTCCGCATACCCACCACTTTTCAGAACTGTTCTATGTCCTGCGGGGCGAGGGTGCCTTCTATATAGAGAACGAAAAAGTGCCTGTGAAGACGGATGATCTGGTCATCATCAATCCCTATGTAGAGCACACGGAAAAAACACTTCCCAACGATCCCATGGAATATATCGTATTCGGTGTGGACGGACTTGCATTTTCTTTTTCCGGTGCAGGGCAGGACAATCCGAAGGGATACAGCTTCTATAGCTACGGCTCTGACAAAAAACAGTTCATCAACTTCGCCCAGCTGATGATGCAGGAATTCCGCGACAAACTTCCCGGCTTTGAACAGGTGTGCCACGGACTGCTCCAAGTGCTTCTGGTATATATTTCCCGGAAGCAGAATCTGTCCGTCATCTCTGACTCCTCCTTCCAGTTGTCCAAGGAATGTGCTCTGGCGAAGCGTTATATCGATTCCAACTATTCCCAGAACATTACACTGGATTCCCTGGCGGAGATCACACATATCAACAAATTCTATCTGGCACACTCCTTTACCGAATGTGTCGGACAGTCTCCGATCAATTACCTGACAGACCGGAGGCTGGAAGCCTGCAAGGGGCTTCTGGTGTCCTCCAATCTGTCGGTAGCTCAGGTAGCCACCAGCGTCGGCTTTTCTTCGCAGTCTTATTTCTCGCAGATCTTCCGTAAAAAGACCGGCATGACACCGCGCCAGTACCGGAGCCGGTATGCCAGAAAATAATGTGTACACTCATAAAAGACCTCACTGCCGGCGCATCTGCCGACTGTGAGGTCTTTTATAATGGACATTTATTCACTTATTTGATCCAGCCCCAGCATAATCCCAGATATTCCACCAGAAAATACATCCCCCGCAGCCATATCAGCACGGCACAGCCATAGAACATCCAGACATTTTCTTTCTGCCTGTCTGCGATTTTCCCTGCCATGGATAAAATCGCACAAATCAACAAAACCATCGTTCCGAAAGCCGCCCGGTCCGGATAGTGTGGGGACAGGATCATGGCACCCCAGGACAACAGTGCCCCCAGCAATAACAGCACTGTATTTCTGCCCAGGTTTTCTTTCAGAATGCCTTTGCAGACGATCAGTGCAAATACCGTAAGCAGCAGGGCAGGGAACAGATACTCCATAACTCCCTTCGCTTCTGCGTAGCAGCGCAGATACATTCTCCACAGCAGGCTGTAGGCTTCTTCCCCCGTCTCCCCGCTGCGGACAAAATTGCCCGGTGCAGTGATCATCAGAATGGTTCCCGCCAGGCAGCTGATGTTTCCCAGATACATCCACACCGGAGCTTTTTTGTGCTCTCTGTGTCTTAACAGGATCACCAGAAGACTCAGGAGCCATACCGCAGGCCCCATATTCTCATTGCTCCAGCCTGCGATCAGTCCCAGTGGAAGGATCCAAATGACGATGCCGGGAAGATTTTTTTCCTCATATTTCAGGTAACAGAACAAAAATGCCAGCAGAAAACCCGCCATATACAGATAATTCGCTGCTCCGGCTTCCCAGAACATACTCATTTTCCAGTTGGCATTCAGCCCCAGGATCATCCCCAACGCTGCAAACCAGTACGGGAGCTTACGTCTGTCTGCTATCATGCAGGCCAGCCATCCCAACAGCAGTGTCATTCCTGTATTCAGGATATCCGCCCAGTGTTCTCCGGCCAGCAGGATCAGCTGCAGCAGTGCATGCGCCATGCTTCTGCCGCCCCAGTTAAAATAATGCCAGATCTGGGCATGGATAATGTCACTGAGATTCCGGATCGGTGTATCCGCATACAATACCGTCGAATACCACTCATCATCCATCATAAATTCGATCTCATAGTTGACGCGCCACACGATCAGTGCTGTCAATGCGATCAGTACCGGGCTGATCCACCGGATTGCTTTTTTCTGCTTTTCCTGCATATATCTGCTCCATTCCTCTTATGGCAAAGAACGGCTGCCTATAACTGAATCTTTTTCAGACGATCCACTGCCTCCACGGTATTCTCATAGCTTCCGAAAGCCGTCAGACGGAAATAATGCTCTCCGCTGGGTCCGAAACCGGATCCGGGCGTACCCACCACGTTGACATTCTCCAGAAGGTAATCGAAGAACTCCCAGCTGGTCATGCCGTTAGGCGCTTTCAGCCAGATATAAGGAGCGTTCACACCGCCGGATACCGTGAAGCCCGCTTCCTGCAAGCCCTTCAGGATATACTGTGCGTTGTTCATGTAATAAGCAACCTGCTCCTTCAGCTGTGCCTTGCCTGCTGCAGAGTATACTGCCTCACCGGCGCGCTGTACGATATAGGGTGCTCCATTGTATTTGGTGCCGTGTCTTCTTGCCCACAGTGCATGGAGGCTCACATCCCTGCTCTTTAAATCCTTGGGGATCACGGTAAAGCCCAGACGCACTCCGGTAAAGCCGGCATTCTTGGAGAAGGAACGGAACTCGATGGCACAGGTTCTGGCTCCTTCACATTCATAGATACTGTGAGGCACATCCGGTTCGGAAATATATGCTTCGTATGCCGCATCATAGAGAATGACAGCGCCTGCCTTATTGGCATAGTCCACCCACTCCTGCAGCTGCGCCTTGGTAATGGCAGCACCGGTAGGATTATTGGGGAAGCACAGATAGATCAGATCCGGGGTCTCCTTCGGCAGCTCCGGTGCAAAACCGTTCTCTGCCAGACAGGGCATATAGATCACATCACTCCAGGTCTCGGACTTCGGATCGTAAGTGCCGGTTCTGCCCGCCATAACATTAGAATCTACGTATACGGGGTAAACGGGGTCACATACTGCAATCTTGTTGTCCAGACTGAAGATCTCCTGAATATTGCCACAGTCACATTTTGCTCCGTCCGATACAAAGATCTCGTCCGGTGCAATGTCACAGCCTCTTGCCTTATAATCATTCTCTGCAATGGCATTGCGCAGGAATTCATAACCAAGGTCGGGAGCGTAACCATGAAAAGTCTCCGCTTTTCCCATCTCATCCACTGCACCGTGCAGCGCATCAATGATAGCAGGCGCCAAAGGCTGTGTCACGTCACCGATGCCCAGACGGATGATCTTCTTGTCCGGGTGTGCTGCGGAATACGCACTTACCTTTTTGCCGATGGTGGAAAATAAATAGCTTCCGGGAAGTTTTAAATAGTTGTCGTTTACTTTAAACATAGTACGTTCTCCTCTCTATTATCCCTGGTGCAGTATTGCTGTCACCTTGCTGTCGTAAATAAGCAATTTTTCCGCACTACGTGCTATCAGATGGAGTACGGGTCCACTTCACCTTCAAATACGATCTTCGCAGGACCGGTCATGTAGACCAGATTCTCCTTGCGGTCCCATTTGATGTGCAGTTCACCGCCTAATAGTTTAACAGTTATTTCCTCGTCCGTCAAACCATTTAGTACACAAGCCACCGCCGTAGCGCAACATCCGGTACCACAGGCAAGGGTCTCCCCGGTGCCTCTCTCCCAGACGCGCATAAACACATTTTTCCGATCCAGAATCTCTACGAATTCGGTATTGGTCCGGTTAGGAAAACAGGTATGATGCTCAAACTTCGGGCCGATCTTCTCAATGTCAAGATCCTTTACCCCTTCCATAAATACGATGGCATGGGGATTGCCCATGGATACACATGTCATGTGGTATTCCGTGTCGTCTACCATGATGGGAGCATTCACTACCGCCGGTCCGTCTGCCGTCTCCTGTGTGGCTTCCACTGTTACCGGCACCTCTGCCGGAGCAAGGATGGGATTTCCCATGTTCACCTGTACCAGCGTCACCTGTCCTCTGTCCGTGGCGGTCTTTCCCTCCACGGTGAGTTTCAGATATTTTATTTTTCCGGCGCTGACGATGGTAATGTCCTTCTTGTCCGTCAGTCCCTTGTCGTAGACATATTTTGCCACGCAGCGGATGCCGTTGCCGCACATCTCCGAACGGCTGCCGTCCGCATTGTACATTTCCATCTCAAAATCCGCTTCTTCCGCCGGATTGATAAAGATCACACCGTCGCCGCCGATTCCGAAATGTCTGTCACTTAAGTTTCTTACGATCTCCGGCTTCTCTTCCGGTGAAAGCTTCTCCGTAAAGCCGTTGACATATACATAATCGTTGCCGCAGCCCTGCATTTTTGTAAATTTCATGGATTGCTGTTCCTCCTGTTGTTCTCTTTCACATATCCTGTCTGTAACGCCCGGATCCCTGTAATCATTTCCGGGCCGTCCTGCTTACTCCGTCATCATGGACAATACCATCTGTGCCGTCTCCACCAGATTGGTACCACTGTCCATACTGGTCTTCTGAAGGTAGCGGTGGGCTTCTTCTTCCGTCATATGATTTCGTACCATCAGTAATTCCTTGGCATCCTTGATTGCTTTTTCATCCGCTGCATTCCGCACTTTCGGCTGCATACGGCGTTTTCTTCTGCGGCGTTCCACACTTTCCACCATCAGGTTCACGGTATTGATCAGGTCCTGTACCTTTAACGGCATGGAAAGACATACGATGCCATTGCCATAGCATTCACTGATCAGATTCTGGGATGCCATCAGCAGCATCTCGAAACCTTCCGGCAGATCTTCATGTAGTTCTGTGTATATCATGTCCGCCAGCTTGTAGCTGCAGATCACAATACCGTCGTTCAGACCGTCCGCCTGACTGATAGCCTGAGTGCCCGTGGTACAGATACCCGTGACCTGAAAGCCACTGCGCACCAGAATATTCTTGACGCCTTTGGCTTCCTCCAGCTTCGGCAGTACGACAATAATGTTCGTCATCGGCCCACCTCCTTTCTTCTGTCTTGTTGATTCATCTTGTAACTATTCCACCCCTCGCATTCGCAAAACCACACGCTTCTATGCAGCTAGTTTTGCTCATGTACGTGGCGGTGACTCCATTCGAGTCACTTTACGAAGAATAGTCACTCCACTATTACAAAAGAAAGGAATATATTAATACTTGTACAGATACTCCTGAATCTCCCACTCGGATACCTGAGAACGGTACTCATGCCACTCTTTCCGCTTGGCATCGATGTATTTTCCGGCAATATGATCTCCAAGCACTTTCTGAATGAAAGTATCCTTCTCCAGTTCCTCCACTGCCTCCAGAAGTGTGCCGGGCAGCTGATCGATATGCAATTCCTCACGCTCTTTTTCTGACAGGGCAAAAATATTGGCATTGATGCTCTGAGGCGGCTCTATTTTCTCCCGGATGCCCTCTAATCCTGCACTCAGGCAGACTGCCAGTGTCAGATAAGGGTTCGCTGCAGAATCGGGACTACGCAGCTCGATACGGGTGCCCTCTCCGTCTGCAGCAGCCGGAATACGGATTAAGGGGCTGCGGTTTGTCGTGCTCCATGCAATGTAGACCGGTGCCTCGAAACCGGGTACCAGACGCTTGTAAGAATTCACCAGCGGATTCGTAATGGCTGCCATTCCTTTGATATGTCTCATGATACCGCCGATGAAATAGTAAGCCTCTTCGCTCAGACCATTGGGATCGGAAGCATCCTGGAAAATGTTTTTTCCATCCTTCTGCAAGGACATATTGATGTGCATGCCGGAACCGTTGACACCGAACTTGGGCTTCGGCATAAAAGTAGCGTGCAATCCATGACGTCTCGCAATGGTGCGTACGGCCATCTTGAAGGTCATGATGTTGTCTGCGGTATTTAATGCCTCATCGTATCTGAAATCAATCTCATGCTGGGCCGGAGCCATCTCGTGATGGGAAGCCTCGATGACAAATCCCATATCCTCCAGATTCATGACAATGTCACGACGGGCATTTTCGCCGAAATCCAGGGGACCGATGTCGAAATACCCTGCCTGCTCATGGGTGTTGGTGGTAGGCAGGGTATTTTCGTCCGTATTAAATAAGAAAAATTCACACTCGGGGCCTACCTCAAAAGTATATCCCATGTCCTCTGCCTGCTGCACCGCACGCTTTAACACATAACGAGGATCTCCCTCGAAAGGCTGTCCGTTGGGACGATATACATCGCAGATCATACGGGCCACTTTGCCCTGCTGGGGTCTCCAGGGGAAAATCTCCAGTGTCGACAGATCCGGATACAGATACATGTCGGATTCTTCAATCCGTGCAAAACCGTCAATAGCCGAACCGTCAAACATACATTTATTGCTCAATACGCGGTCCAGCTGGCTGGCTGTCACCGCAATATTTTTCAGATTGCCGAACAGATCCGTGAACTGCAGACGGATAAATTCCACATCCTCTTCTTCCACAAGACGGATGATGTCTTCCTTGGTATAATTATTCATCGTTACCCTCGTTTCTGCGCCGCCTGTCTGCTCCTTTTCCACGGGGCGGACGCATCCGTGAAAAATACTTGTCTTAACTATAGCAATGCCTGTTTTGTCTTGTCAATGTGAAGTTCTCCTTATTTGCTGTACTATGAGTACCGGCCTCCGCATACTATTTATAAAGATCATCCCATCATTCCAAGGAGACTTAAGAATGAGTGCAAATACAAAGATCGTTGTCCTTCGCAGAAAAGAGCTGCTGTATACCGGAATCTTCGCTGCGCTGGGAGTGCTGTTCGTCATATTACTGTTAATGTTATTGCTGCCCGGAAAAGCTGCGGATACCTCCGGGGCACCGGATTCCCCTGACAGTACTGCCGAGACCGTTATGCCGGACAATGTGGCGGATCTCGGACGTATCCCGCAATCCGCACAGACGGAGGATGTCTCCACCGGGGCCGTTGCCGATACCGATGCTGTTCTGGATAATGCTTCCGGGCCTGTCGGTACTGCCAATACATATATCCCGGGGATCTACACCACGGAGCTGATCCTCGGCAGCGAGACCGTGAATGTAGAGGTCATCGTAAACGACCACGCCATCACATCTTTAAGCCTGGCAGATCCCGATGAGACCCTGACCACCATGTATCCACTGCTGGAGCCCACCATGGATTCCCTGAGTGAGCAGATCTGCGAGACGCAGGATCTGAGTCAGGTAACGTATTCTGCGGAGACCAGATATACTTCCCTGGTGCTGCTGGAGGCTGTTAAGGCTTCACTGGAAAAAGCAAAGCCCAGTGCCACGCCGGAAGCAGCCTCCACCCCGGCAGCTTCCCCGGAGAATTCAGCGGCCACTTCACCGGAAACGGATGGGAAAGCAACGGAGCCGACAAAGGTACCGACGGCGGATATCAATCCGGCAGCATAAACACTTAGAAGCCTTGGCACACTACATCCACTGTACACAAAAATAAATGCTGACGCAAAAAAGGGCGCATGCCTCCCGGCATGCACCCCGTTGTGCGTTTTATTGTAATATTTTGTTTGCAACACTGGGTTTATTTTATACTATTTGCGGGGGAGATGCAAGGGAAAATAAAATTTCATTTTTTCCGCCCCTCATCAAATGAGGAACGGGCTCCCAATTACTCCAGTATCTTCCGCAGCATCTCTTCCATTCGGATTCTGTAGGTGTGGGACTCCGCTGCTTTGCGATAGCCATTGGCAGCTATCCGCTGCCGTTCTTCTTCATGGGTCAGATAGTAAGCACATTTTTCTTCCAGTTCTTCCGGACTTCCGTAGGCTTCCAGATCCGTTCCGATCCGGAACAGGTCTTCCAGTTCTTCCTGATAATTCGTCATGCAGAAGCCGCCGCAGCCCAGAATGTCAAAAATACGAAGCGGCAATCCGGTCCGGATCGGTTTGATCGTCATATTTAGATTAATCTTGCTGTTACGGAAGATCCATGGCATCTGTATCAGCGTCTTCACCGTTCCATGAGTGTTCACACCGTTTAAAGGCGCCGTATCACTTCCGGTAAACAGATCCACCCTGAAATGCTCCGCCAGCCGGTTCAATGTCAGGATCCGCTCCCGCTCGGCCGCCTGGATCCCCACATAGGAATTGACCGCCACATACCGCTCCGAATCCGCCATCACATTTTCCGGTGCATAAAAATCCGGTGCCTTCTCCCGGATCGTCTTCACGCATCTGTCGCTCAGTGTATTTCCGATCAGATCATAGCCGTAGACAAAGGCCGCTGCCTCCGAAAGTGCATCCACATAGCCACGTTCATACTCCGGTAACTCCATGGATGCCAGCGGATTTTTCTCCGAATACAGCGAGCCCACAAAAGAAATGTCATATCTGCTGTCTGCCAGCGGATCCTTCTTCTCCCCGCCAAGCACCTGATCAAAACGCTCCACCGCTGCTGCCAGCGGCAGATGAAATGTATAGTCCGGCTGAAATTCCCGGAATTCCAGATACTGGGACCGGTCGAAGAGGAAGATCCGGTTCGTATCGTATGTAATCGCCTGTGAATACAGCTCCGGCACCGGTGCATCCACCGTCCAGCAGCAATACAACAGGCCGTGAATATGACACACCTCTGCGATGGCCGGGAAAAAATTAATACTGAACACCATGGCCGGGTGACAATTCTCTATGGCATTATGTACCAGCGCCTTGAAGCCGTCATTTTTTTCTCCGTGATCTCTTCACAGATCTCCTCTACCTGCGTACCAAACTCCTGAAAAGTACGGATGATGTCCGGTTCACAGATATTGCCGTAGCGATATATCAAAATCGTCATAATATTCCCATTACCTTCACGTAATCTTCACTCTTATCCCGCATAATGTGAAATCCCTGCTCCAGCTCCTCCATGGGAAATCTGTGGGAAATCAGTTCCGCCGGGGCGATTCTCCTCTCCGCCAGACGCTGCAGCACATAATGCCAGTCATCCGTGTCCGCCCCGGTGTAAGAAGAATTCCAGCTTCCCGTCACCGTCAGCTGATTGCGGAGGATCTTCCAGTACACCGCTTTCGGCAATGCCATATCCGAATACGGATTCCCGACCAGCATCACTCTGCCTGCCGGAGCCGTACTGTCAACCGCCAGTTCTACGCTCCGATTGCTGCCGACACATTCGAAAAACACATCTGCTCCGCAATGGCCGGTCTTCTCCTGCAGCCATTCCCGTTCTCCTCCCTGACGGACATCGTAATAGTCCTCCTCCGGGATTCCCATCCGCAATGCCCGCCGCCTCTGGAAATCCTTTTTCCCGAGAACCAGAAGCTTCTCTATTCCAGCCTCTTTTAAAAACATCATCAGCAGCAGGCCGATGGTTCCCAAGCCGCTGATCACTGCCACGTCGCCTGCCGCCGGATGTACTCTCCGCATGGCATGCACCGCAACACTCATAGGCTCCAGCATCGCCGCCTCTTCAAACGCTGCCTGTTCCGGAAGCCTCAACAGATTCCACACAGGTACCGCCACATATTCTGCGAAGCCTCCCGCTCTCCTGGATCCCAGATAACTGTAATGCCTGCACAGTTCATAATACCCCTGCCTGCAGGGGCCGCATTCCCTACAGGGAATCAGCGGAAAGACGCCCGTTCTCTGTCCCAGCCACTCCTCTGAGACACCCTCGCCGCAGGCCACTACCTCTCCTGCAAACTCATGTCCGGGAATCAGCGGATACGAATATGTGCCGCTTGTATAAATACGCGGGACATCAGAACCGCAGATTCCTGCTGCCCTCACCCGTAACAATACTTCCTGCTCTCCGGGAACCGGCTGCTCTACCTCTTCCCAACGAATATCCCCGATCTCATGCAATACCCATGCTTTCATCTTCTACGCCTCATTCTCCACGATCTGCCGGAACCGTTCCAGATCCGCCGGTGTCGTGATCTTAAAATTCCTCTCATCCCCCGGAACCATGGCGATCTGCATTCCCGCCAGAACCGCCGGCTCCGTAGAGCCATTGATCCGCAGGATCTCCTCCGGAAGCAGTCTCTCATTTGCCTGATAATAAGTCCCCAGCCGGAAAAGTTCCGGTGCCTGTCCGGCGAAAACCGCCTGCCTGTCCAGCAGGGATGTGATCTGCCTGCCATCTTTGCTATAATAAACGGTATCTTTCATAGGAAGTACCGGTAATACCCCGTCGTGCCCCCTGATTGCCTCCGCACAGTCAACGATCAGCTTCTGTGACAACAGAGGCCGGGCCGCATCATGGATCAATATCAGATCGTCTTCCTCTGCATATTGGCGGATGTCTGTCAATCCATGAAAAATAGACAGCTGCCGATTCTCCCCCGGAAGGGAAAATCCTCTGAATTTTCCTGCCAGGCCATACACTTCCAGCCAACTGCCGATCTCCTCCTGCCACTCCTGCGCCGCCACTATCTGGACAGCATCTATCACAGGACTTTTATGCAAGGTTTCCATGCAATAGAGCAAAACAGGGCGCCCCTGCACCCTGAGATATTGCTTCGGTATGTCTGCTCCCAATCTGCTGCCGGTACCACCGGACAAAACCAATGCGATCACCATGGCAGCCTCCTAGATCTTCAGATCCCGGATATCCCGCAGGATCTCACCGTAGGGTCTGTCCTTGCCAAAAAGAAGCGTTGTGCCCAGCACAAAGCCCTTCACACCCTTGGGAGCAAATTCCCGGATCCGCTCTGCACTGCAGGCTCCGTCCCAGTACAGTTCAAAATCCATCTCTTCCTTGATGGCCAGCAGTTTCGTGATCTTCTTACCTACATAGGGCAGATACATCTGTCCTGCATTTCCGGGATTCACTGACATGACTAAGACTTTCTTGACGATACGAAGCATCTCCATGACCGTCTCCACACTCGTACCGGGATTGATGGCAATGCCGGGAGTCATCCCCGCGTCAATGATCGCCTGCAAGGTAGTAGACGGGTGATATTCTGCTTCCGGGTGGATATATACCGTATCCCCCGGTCTTAGATTTCTTAAAAAAAGACCGATATGATTATTCGGATGCTCGATCATCAGATGTACATCCAATGGTTTGTCCGTGGCACCCGCTATGTATTTCATATCATTCAAAGACATGGCAAAATTCGGCACATAACGTCCATCCATGATATCAATATGGAAGGAGTCGATCCCCCCTTCCTCCAGATCTCTTACTTCCTTCTCCAGATTGCCATAACCGGCACACATCATCGATGCTGTTAATTCGAAATTCATCGTTTCCTCCCTGAACTGCTGTGCTTCCCTGCACGGATGTATCTAATCGGCGGGATTATCTGTCAGATCCCACTACTTTACAATTTTTACGGTAAAAGGCAATTCCATAGCATTCAATCTGCTCGTATTGTAATGATGTCACGAAAACTGTCTACCCCCATCAGTAATGGCTTATACATGTAGGTCCTCCTGCTTGACTGTAATGCGGGTTATGTGTGAATGTTACTTATGGGAAAAGTATACATGAATGGGAGGGAATATGCAAGCGTAGCACAAGTCAGTGTAAGCACCAAATAGAGTACTTACACTGGTTCAAGCGTATACATAATAAAGAATATTCTTCCATTCTAATTCCTTTATAATATCAAAATACTCACTCTGATTTCTTATAAGATACTTTTCAACTATAATTGTCTGTTCTTTTTCTTTTGATATATTTTCCATGTCCTTCATGCAAGAAATATAAACTGGATTTTCAAATTCTGTATACGAAATATATCTTCTTCCTTCACCATGCCCTGCTTTGCCTGCATCTTCTGGCCATTGATATATATCGCCATATTCTTTTTCTAAAAATTTTTCCGGATTGCACGGAGCCTCAAACTGATACCCCTCAAACATTATATTTTTTAAGGGATAGACGAATTTACTTTTGCAAAAATCACTACATTCTCTCAAAATAAAAAACTGATCTATTCCATATCCGATTTTGTCCGTAGGATTCTGTGACGTAAATGGGTTCTCCTCACATAGCATTTCATTATATTTCAAACGATCTTTCACCGTGCACAATTGTTTGCATTCATACTCACAACCATCTATGTATCTTAATATTTGCTCATAGCTACAATCATTTTTATAATAATCCAATGGAAATATATCTATAACTACCGGGAATTCCCCCATACTTTTTACATAAGCTGTTAGGAAAATACCATTATAACTAAATAACATGTCCCTATTGCTTTTACTCAATTTGTCCCACGTTTCCTTATATACCTGCCTCTGATCATTCTGTGGCGCTTCAGAGACATATAGCATCCCTTCTTTTCTATAATGATCAATCAGCATATTATACTCTGTTCGGATCATCAAAACATCAATATCATCATCCCAAGGAATAAAGCCTCCATTCCTCACTGCTCCCAATAAATTTCCTTCGCCTAAAAGTAAATGTAATCCTATATTTTTAACTTGCTTATCCAGTTCTATCGTTGCTTTTAATTGCGTGATTTGGGATTCACGTAATTTACCACTTGCAGGTAATACTTTTCTGATATCTGTATTCCTCACAAAAAATTCAATTCGTTCTTGCGCTTCTTTTTCCTTTTCGTCTTTTTGTAAGTACATCAACTTGTATACCATACTTTCTGTACTAATATCTTTTAAAAAAGTATCTATACTTCTTTTTTCTTTATCTATAAACTTGCGGACAAATCGGTAATTAAGAAACGCTTCTACCCCTTGTTTCTTTAATTGGTATTCCATTTGCAGACAAGCAGTATCTCCCGCAGCTAAAACAACAACTGTATCCTTTATATATCTATTTAATTCTTTCGGAGATATAATTCTAATACCATCAATTTCTCTCCCTTGCAACCCCTTATTATTATCTGCAAAATACGATATATTCTCTCTTCCAAAGAAATTCAACGCTTCCATACCATACTTTCCAGTACCAAACAATATAAGTTTTTTCATTTATCCATACTCTCCAACGTTTTTCGCACATCCTCAGTTTTAACATCCTGCATTTTGAAATAAATAATCTTTTGTTCCTCTATTCCCATTTCTTTAAGGTTTTTCTTGACCATTTCACATATTTTTTCATTCAGAATACCTATGTACACTACATCGTAATCCATTGTCATAATCTTCTCAGGTGCCATAACTTTCAAACACTTTTTATTAATTTCCCGATAGTCTCTATCAACAATTCCAACAATTTCCGCCAATAATTTCTCATGCAAAATATTGTAAATCGTCAGTCCATAATTTCCCGCCCCATATATTACAACTTTTTTCCTTCGGAATTGTTCATAAAAAGAACATACTTGTATAAAAGTATCTGTGCTCTTTAATTGTAAAATAAACGTCATATATGCTTGTAACTGCTTTTCCCACTGTACGCGCACACTCTCTGGAACAGAGATTTTGAGCATACTCTTATATAGTGCTACAATGCTTCCGACAGAAACATTTTTTCTCACAAGGGAGTTATTTCTCTGAATATAATGATATGGCATTATATCTATATTACGGATAGTCTTAGCCTCAGCAATGGCAGAATATGAAAAAGCAGCATCCTCACCAATGGTAATTTCATTTTCGATATTCTTTGAAACTCTTTTCAGCAGGCTGGCTTTTATTAATTTACATACCAAATTGGGTAATATTCCAAATTCAAAAAAAGTGTCACCACACAACATTTTAGATATTATGTTTTCTATTTGATTACCTTCATATTGCCCCGGGTCTATTTGATTTATCTTATCTATTACTTTATAGCCATAATCTTCCTGTAATCCATACATTAGAATATCTTCAAAATCAGATTCTTTTATCAGAATTTCAAATGTATTTTTTTCAATCCAGTCATCACCATCCACGAACGCAATGTATTCTCCTGTTGCCTTCATTATTCCGGTTTTTCTTGCTGCAACAAGTCCTACATTCTCCTGATGTATTACCCGTATCCTTGTATCTTCTTTTTCATATTGCCTGCATAGTGTTAGACCGTTATCCGTCGAGCCATCATCCACTAAAATTATTTCCAGGTTTTTATACGTTTGCCCAATAATGCTTTCAATACATTTATCTAAATATCTTTCAACATTGTATACCGGAACGATAACGGATATTTTATATTTTTCCATAAAATTATTCCATTCTCTTAACTATCTGATTATATTTTTCCATTGTATCTGTTCTTGCCTGTCTGGCTTGTTCATTCAGCCAACCACCATTAAAATGGTGAATAGAAAAAGTGTGTTTCGTTAATATCGTCTCTCCACTCATATAATCATAGGGGTGGAAAAAGTCTGAGGAGAATACCGTCATATCATTTATACGTTGGGTACTGTTGTTAATAGCCATTCCATGTTTTATAAACGGTTGTGTTTCATATACTCCGCATGTTTCCAAATTCATAGTTCCGTCAGGATAAACGAAGGGAATATTCTCTCTATATGCAAGCATTTCTCCAATCATGGGATGATGTTTCATTGCACCACTGCATCCTCCCATATTAATATTCCCCCATTTTTCCACACCACAAAAAGCCCCTTGTCCACGTAAATCGTCCAATGATTGCAACAGCTCCACATCAGTGTCAAGATAAAAGCCACCATAGGTATATAATATATCTAGTCTCGCAAAATCGGGAACAAATCCCCACTTTTGCGCATTATATGCCTGTTCCATATAGATGTTTTTATGAATATCATAATTGCTTTCATCCCATCTAATGATTTCATATTCAGGGCATTTCTCATGCCAGGACTCTATACATTTTTTTAAATAATCCGGCATTTCTTTTCCTGAAAACCAGCAATAATGGATTTTCTTCGGAATAAGCTCTTCTGAATAATTTCTTAATATAATTTCTGTTGCATTCGTCCTTTCTTTTACCGCCAGTGCTTGCATCACCGGAATAATTATAGCATCCATTCCATTTAAATGTTTATTTTCATCTAATGTTGCCAGCACCGCACTGTAATTACTATTTGTTATAAACAAAATACTATTCTGCGCTATGGAATCCAACACCGTCGGGGAACAAATTTTAACAGGTTTATCGCCAATTGTTATATATTTTCCCTGTTTTCTAACATCACAATCAACATAGCAATCGATATTTTCAGACAGGCCGTATCTTTGAACCATATCCGGAACTACTATTTTCCCTATCATGCCAGCTCCATATATGACAATTCTCATTTTTTCTCTTTTAATACGCTTTGCTATATTCTCTAATGTAATGTTTTGTAAATGAAGCATTGGATCCTCCATCCGGATTTTCTATTCGTTAAGTATTTTTTTCCACATATTCAAGTATTTGACCATATCCATTTTTAATAACATCTCTTCTCTTGCCATTTTCCCCATTTTCGGAAGAACAGCACGTTTTTTTCCTAAATATTCGATTTTAGCTGCCATACCAACATAATCGCATATTGGAACCACAAAACCATTTTCACCATCATGCACATCATCCAGTACGCCTATTGTTTTCGTCACAATCGGAACTGCACCGTTTAGCATAGCTTCCATATTCGCTATGGGTCTTCCTTCATTGTCTGAAACATTTAATGCAACGTCCTGTCTCTGCCAAAAAGCGTTCATTTTCTCCCTTGGCAACCATCCCAACAGGGATATATGATTCTCTATTTTTTTCTCTGAAATAAGTTGTTTTATTTTGTCATAGTAACTGCCCATACCCGCTATTTCCAAATAATATTTGACATTCCTTTTTTCCAGTTCCTCTATCAGTTGGATCATTATGTCCATTCTTTTTTCAAATTTTTCTAATCTACCGGCATATCCTAAATGAATAGCTTCTCCTGGATCCATAGAATAGGTTCTCTCCAAAGTTTTTTCATACGGCATGGGTACTGTCATAGAAAATACTCTTTGCTCCGGTATACCATAAGAAACAAGTGTTTCTCTTATTCCCTGACTTACACAAACATATTTATCTATCATTTTCCTATAGCTCAATATGTCTCTGTACATTCCATCGCTTGAACCATGATCAACCATAATTATCTTATATTGTTCCGGATAATTTCTTTTTAACAGGCACGCAGAAACCATCAGTTCATTTACTCTGGAAAAAACGATTGTGCATGGTCCATTTTCTCTCAAAAAATCTATACCCTTTTGTATATATTCCGGAGAAAAAACCATGGTATCTTCATAAGAAAATTCCTGAATATGCGTCTCTACTTCTCTTTTTATCCCCTCCTGTTTTTTGGCAGATAATAAATAAAGGTTTTTCCATCCGGCCTGATCACACCAGAATATCATATCTTTTAACCACGATTCTACACCGCCATGTCCTAAGCCCCAGGACGCATCAAATAAAATTTTTCTATTCCCACCACATATTGGATAAGTTAATTTCTTCGTATGTTGTAGATAAATATCCAGCAGCACATCATGAAAGGACAATTGCCTGGTAAATGGAATGCCATAATTTAGTTCTAATTTATTCCACGTTGGTTCATATACCAATGAGCTGTAAAAAGTTACGCATACATATATTCCTGAATATTTCCTCAGCACATCCGGACTTTCAATCGTAATTCCATTGAAATTTTGTCCCCATTTATCAGCATCGCTATCTACGATACCGCATACCGCATAATCCGTGTTTTTAACTAAATTCAGTAATATATGGCAGCGTTTCCCACTTCCATATAACCATAATTCTTTCATTACTATTTTTACACTTTCTACTCAAACAGATAATCGCCCAAGCTGGCATGCTTCTCACTGCCAAAGTCAGAGGGATAACTCATGTAATCTCCATATTCATACTCCAGCATTTCTTCTTCCCTTTGTGGAGCCCAGAATTTTCGGTTTTCGAAGCAAACATACTTTAATGGCATTATCTTCGATGCTTCCATCCAATTTGTCACTCTCTGCATAACACCACCTGTATAGCTTTCATCATTATCAATTCCTGAAGCTATATATTTTGTCTTTGCTTTAGATATATTTGGATTTCTGCCTATCTCATTGTTTAAGAACTTTACAATATCTTCTGTTTTATTTATCTGATCCATTCTCCGTCTTAATTCAGATAAATACTCCTTGTGTTCATTAAGTGAATAGTTATCTGCGTAATAGTCATAAGAAAAGAAATCAATCCACAATCTTCTTTCACTATCCTGACCTTTATATACAACAAGCTTCCCAACATCAATATCCATCAGCCATTCATTTGGATACTTTCTCTCTAATGCCGCCATATACTCATGTCTATTGTAACCGTTTTGCTGTTTATAAGGGATTTCACAATAAAAAGCTCTTCCTTTTCTTTTGAAATAATGAATAAGTTTCTCATAGTCCTCTCTCATCATCCCAAAATCAAAGTCATCATCCCACGGAATAAATCCCTTATGCCTATATTCACCAATAAGATTGCCCCCCAATAAAAAAGGCGTTATATTAAGTTCCTCTATACTATCCAAAAATCCCTCAACAAAATCTAATAACTTTTTCTGTCTTATCCTTAATTCCCCAGTTGCAGGAAGCAATTTTGTAATATCACTATGTTCCATTAAGTATTGTAATTTGCTTTTTTCATGCAAATATTTATTTTTATAATAATTAGTCTGGGCAAAACACTGATTCTCTGTACTATTCAAATATGTTAGTACATCCTTTTCTCCCCATACTTTTGTCTTAAAACCAACTATTCCCAAGTATGGAATATACTCTCTGATTCCGTCATTTTCAAGTTGTGCTATTACATTATCTGTGTTTACTTCATTAAGGCTTATTACAATAAGATATTCATTATATATTTGTAGCAATTTCCTATATGAAATAACAGGCTTTCCTTTTATCTTTTTACTACTGTTCGTATAATTATCACAGTAGCAGTAAACATTTTCTTCACCTAATACATGTAACGCATCTCTACCCATATGTCCAGATCCGAACAAAATTATTTTTTTCATACTCTAATCCTTTAATATAATTAATGTTCCCGCCCTATCTGCTATAGGAATCTTGCAAATATGTCTTCCCAGCTCTTTTTCGTATCTTTTTACTGCCTTCTTGATTCCTTCCAAATAATATGTATTATAATCATGAACAAATATAATTCCACCACTCACTACTCTTGGGTAAAAAAATCTTAGTCCTTCCAACATTGATTCCTCTAAGTCTACATCCAAAGATACAAATGCATACTTTTCATTGCTCGCCTCTTCCGTTACAGTTTCCGGGAAAAAACCTTTGAATATTTTTGCCTTTTCCGGGTGTGGAAGATTTTTAAGCATTCTTTCCACAGATGTGTCTGTATGCTCTTTCACAAATCGTTCATCACAGGTACCGTTTGCCAACTCCTTTTCTACTTCTTTTTGATCAAACCCTTCAAATGTATCAAATAAATAAATATCTCTATCAGAGAAGTGTTCATTAATCAAGGAAGAAAAGTGACCTCTGAAAACTCCTAATTCCGCTACCGCTCCGGGAATTTTCTCTTCCTTTATTTGATTTGCTGCCAATTCAAATGTTCTGTATCTAAAATAGTCTTGCATATAGATAGATCTGTTGTATTTGTCCTTTCCCATACACATGGATTTATCCAACAGATCATACTCGTTTGATCTCGTTAATATAAATGGGGACTTCTCTAATAAATCATATAAATCTTCTGATACCATTTTTACGCGTTGATAATATGTCTTGTATGGTTCTAACGGAATATTATCCGTGATTACGATCTTGTCCAAATCGATTTTTTTATCATCACACTCTTTAATTATTTCTTCATAAAATTCATTTGCTATTACAATGTAATCAACTTCCTCTTGATGTTCTACTAATTCCTCTAAAGAAAGCACCGGCTTTCCCTTATAAGTTGTTTCCGCTTTTTCGGAACAAATGTACCCTGCTATGTTACAATTCTGAAAATATTCCATCAAAATATAATATTCTGTTCTTTCTCCAGTTCCCCATAAAAATATTTTTTTCATCGTATTAGCTCCTAATATATTATTTTATTCTCATCGATTCCCTTTTGAATCAGCCATTCCCGTACAGAATGACAGATGTTCTTATTTTCTATAGCTATCACAACATAATCGCAGCTATTGTTATCTACACTGTCGATGCTTTTTATCCTCTCATTTCTTAATGCTTCCGCATTTTTATCCACCCATATCACATTCTGACAATATCCTGATTTCTCCAGTTGTTTATAATAGGTATTTCCAACCGCACCTGCCCCATATAAAACAATATCGGAGTCCCTGGGAACCTTTTCAAATGGAAACAGGAACTCCCGGGAATAAAAATAATCGTTGTATTTCATTTTTCGTAAATTAACGGAATACATATAAAAATATTCTATCTGTTTTCTGAATATATCGTAATAATTTGAATTTTGGAAGGAATCCAGTAGATATCTATACAATTCATATACTTCTTCAAAAAAATAGTCTTTATTTATATACGGCGCAATTTCACTGCTGCGTTGCCTATGCATATAGAAACTTTCACCTACTACATGCATATCTTTTATTTTTAAATATAACGGATATGTTACAGCGACATCATCACCATAATAAAATCCCCCTTGAGGAACTTTACTATATTGTTCTTTCAATAAATCTGTTTTTATTATTCTGACACATTGACTACATTCTATTCCAGAGGTTCCCCTTTCAAAATCCCATATCAACCGTGGATAAACTTCCTTAATTATTCTATCACTGGTGTAATACCCTTCACTTAAAATATGTTTTTCACACTTTATATTATTTTCATTATAGAATCTTGTGATTTCATAGAAAATCATATCGATTCCACGGTTCATGTAGTCCTCTGCGAAAATATAGGCCGAAGAAGAAACAAAATCATCTGCATCTACAAATGTTATATATTGAGTGCTGCAATTATCCAATCCCGCTTTGCGAGCGCCGGACAGACCTTTATTTTGTTGCTGAATAATTTTTATCCGCACATCCTTCTTTGCTATTTCTTTACAGATACTGTAACTATTATCCGATGAACCATCATCAACTACAACAACTTCAATATCAGCAATGTTTGCTTGTTTCAAAATACTTTCTAAGCAATCTTTAATATATCTTTCTTGATTATACATTGGGACTACAACCGTTAGTTTTGCCATATTTTACAATTCCTTTCGTATTTTTTATACATTTGTATAAATATACTAGTCTAATCGTATAATTTCGCCTTTAATTATTATCTAAAAAAACAGAATACTGCTCTACTCCATGTTTTATCAATGTCGTCATGCAACTATATATTTTTTCTGTGCCAACTGCTATCAGCACAAGATAGTCCTTGTTACATTTTAATTTTTCTAACCCAATGATTTCAATATTGTTTATTTTTTTTCCAATCAAATTTTTATTTCTATCTGCAAAATAAGTCACTCTATCTCCATATTTTTCTAATGCCTTTTTTCCAAAATTTCCGGCTCCATATATAATAATTTTACACTGTTTTTTCCCCAATGTTTCTCGTGCTATTTCAGGGATTACACTTATAATAGTATCTCTTATTCTTTGATCGTTATAATTTCCCTTCTTTAACTCATAATATACCTGACACAATAGATCTTTTTTTTCTTTCAACCCTTCCGTTATATAAATTAAGTAATCATATCTTAATTTTAATAGTTGTTTCTGTATCTCGTTTTTCCTTGTTTCACTAAGGCTAGTGTTATGTTTTCGATACAAATACAGTACTTCTTTTAAATAATCCAATCTTCCATAGTGAAATAAAATTCTTAACCAATAATCGTAATCTTCTACCAAAAATCTGCTTGCATCGTATTCGCCAATATCATTCAAAACATATCTTTGATACATAAAACACGCTCCCACACAATTATTTACCAACATGTTTTCATACTTATATCCTGAAGATATGTCTAAAATTTCTCCCTCAGAATCTATAACCCCCATCATTGTACATACCATCGGACACCCTATGTTTTCATCTAAATATTCCGACATTATTGCCACTGCATTAGGCAAATAAATATTATCATCTGATGTCCACGTTAAATACTCTCCATGTGCATCTTTAAAACCTATATTTAAAGAATTGGGAAGTTTTTGATTTACTTCATTATTAATTATTCTGATTCTCTCATCGGCCTCAGCATATTCACTTACTATTTGTAGTGTATTATCTGTGGAACAATCATTGACAACAATAAGTTCCCAATCTATGAAGGTTTGTTTCAATATACTCTCTATAGACTCACGAATATATCTTTCCCCATTATATGTAGGTAATACAATCGATACTTTTGGCATCTTTATTTCTCCTTGAAATACTCTTCTATAATGTCCACAATTCTCCTCGCTGCCTCTCCATCACCATATGGATTCTGTATATTACTCATATGGTGATACACCTTTGAATCCGTCAATAAAATTTCTGTTTGTTTGTAAATATTCTCTTCATCTGTCCCTACAAGCTTAAGCGTTCCAGCCTCAACACCTTCTGGTCTTTCCGTTGTATCTCGCATTACCAGTACCGGTTTTCCCAAAGACGGAGCCTCTTCCTGAACACCCCCACTATCCGTAAGAACTAAATAGCATCTGGCAAGGAAATTATGAAAATCATATACATCCAGCGGTTCAATCAGCTTGATTCTATCATTTCCAGAGAAAAATCTTTTGGCGATTTCCTTTACCTTCGGATTTTTATGCACCGGATAAATAACTTTAACGTCACTATGTTCATCCACAATTCGTCGAATTGCCCGGAACATATTTTCCATTGGCACACCAATATTTTCCCGTCTATGTGCTGTCATCAATAATAATTTACTTTTCCCAGCCCAATCCAATATTTCATTACTATAATCAGCCACTACCGTACTCTTTAATGCATCTATTACGGTATTACCAGTAACAAATACTTTGCATTCATCTTTTCCTTCTTTCAATAATTGCGCTTTTGCCCTTTCAGTGGGGGCAAAATATAAATCTGAAATCAAATCAACTGCCTGTCTGTTAAACTCTTCCGGATACGGTGATTTCATATTGTATGTACGAAGCCCCGCCTCTACATGTCCTATTGGGATATGATGATAAAAAGCTACCAATGCGACTGCAAAGGTGGAAGATGTATCTCCATGAACAAGAATCAAATCCGGTTTTTCTTGGTTCAAGATGTCATCTAAGCCGTTGAGTATGCTACTGGTTATCATGGCCAATGTTTGATTTTTACGCATAATATGTAAATTGTAATCAACATTTAATTCAAATAAATCAATAACTTGATTTATCATTTCTTCATGTTGTCCTGTTAAGCATACTACACTCTCTATCCCTTGTCTTACCGATAATTCTTTTATTACCGGACACATTTTTATTGCTTCTGGTCTTGTCCCAAATACAGACATCACTTTCATATTATTTCACTCACCACAATTTTAATTTATACAGCACATATGATCACTAAAATTTAAAATCAATATAGGGGTCCTTTCGTTCATTCCTATATGAAGTATTCCTATCTATGTATGCTAGCAAGCTATTAACTGCTGGAAAGTCATTATCACATCGGAAAGGATACGCTACTAATGAAGGGCAGTTTTTCTTGCATGTCATTATCTCCGTATCTGGAGTAATTTTTCCCTCAAAAAAGTTTCCATAGTTTTTATCTGATATACAGCTTGTAAAGTCTCCATTATAATTTACCGTAAACATTTTCTTTCCCGCCGTACAGTCTCTCTCCTTCCTAACACCTCTAAGCCATTTCCATTCTTCTGGGGAAGTAAACTGTTGAATAAAGCTTCTATACTCCTCTAATCTGTCATATTCAATATTATTGGCATATGTAAAATCTCCTGCCACATTAACAAAAACACCTATTTCCGCGAACTTATCTATAAGATCTTTCACCGTCATTTTATAGTCTTTTTCAAGCTTTTCCAAGTTATATGGACTTGCTACAAAATTGACCATTCCGATCATGTCCAATTCCTTCAGTTTTTTAACTTTTTCGAATTCTTGTTCTAAAGTATGGTATTGCATATGAAAAGAACAATTCAATTTTAATTTGTTTGTAGGACAGCGCTCCGCAATTTTATCAGCATAGAAACAGTTTGTATCAATCCTTATTCCTCCTATTACATGGTCATATTGTGTCCATCCCTTAATTAAATCATATGTCTGATCAATGCAAAAAGGTTCTCCACCCCAAAAATATAATTCTATATTATAATTTTGAAATTTATTCATAGCTTCAACCCATTCACCTACAGAATGATTATCAAACATAGTTGCTGCTGTTGCTTTTGAATCATTACTCAGAAAACAATATTCACACCTAAAATTGCATCTCATTGTGGGAACTACTCTAAACATAATTGTCTCTTTACTCATTTTATCCAATCTCCTTTTTTATTATATCTATTACATTCTTATACATTTCTTGTACTGCCATTTTTGCTTTTTTTACGTTAAAACACATTATTTTTCTGTACTTTTCATCATTTTTTTGAATATCAATTATCTTTCCCTCCAATTCGTCCATTCTATTCGGATATACTATCAAATTTTTTAACCCTAAATTTTGAGAGAGCCTTTCCACCTTCGGACAATATGCAATAGGAATCGTTGGAATTCCCATTGTTGCTGCTACTAAAATAACATGATAACGCATTGCAATAATATATTTACAGTCAGCTACTTGTTCTATTATTTGTTCAGCTTTTACTATTTTATTTTTTTCTAAATATTCCATATAGCTTTTACATGTTTTTTCTGAGTTATCTATTCGGAGTAACTCCTTACTGCTATCCATTATAAGCATAGCATTCTTTTCTTCGTATATTCTTTTTATAGAATCTACGTTCAATGCTCCTGTAATATCCTCATATGGCATATTCCTAATATTAATTCCTATTTTTTCTTCTATAGGAATATTATTTCTTTCTATTCGGCTATTTAAAAAAACACAATCATTAGAACAAATTACTTTTTTTAATATTGCATACCGATTCAATATATCTGCTGTATAGTTGTCTCTTGAAAAGAAGAAAGCTGAATTATCAACCCATTTTCCCAGTTGTGTTTCATAGGCATCATATATAAAGCCACCTATACTTAGTCCAATTACTCCATATGGAACTTCTAAAAGTGAATAAACCTTTCCAAAATTGCGAATAATATCAGGAATATAGCGTTCTATAATACCCCCACCTGCAAATAATAAGAAATCGCAATTGTTTGCATGTTGAATTATATTCTTATAACTGTCTCCCACTTCATGATACTCAATACAAAAATTGTTTTCTTTCAATATGTTAAGAGAAGTGTCTGCCAACAGTGTATCCCCAAAATTATCTTCTTCCATATACCAGACTAATAATATTTTTTTCACTGTAGCATCTCCTTAATAATATATTTCCTTGTATCAATCCCCACCTTATCTAAATATTCTTCCGTTATATAACCTTGCGTCTGATTTAAAAAACACTCTCCATAATCCGTATCTTCCAAGCATATTAATTTTTCTTCTTTGATTTTATTATTATCAGTATTTATCAGATATAGTTTTCCATCGTAAGCACTCATAAGTCTTATAAAATCTGTCGATACCTGTTTTAAAAAAAGTGTAGTTCCCCAAAATGTTGCAAATTGTTTATCCCTTCCAACAGGTATCGTAATCTCAGATATACTATTAGTCTTTATATTATATAGAGCTACTTTACTAGCATCCGTTTCTGTTAAATACAGTTTTGATTCCTTTAACGTTATATCATAAAACTTATGGCTTTCTTTCATGCTTTGCAATTTTGCACTTTGTATACACTCACCTGTCCATTTATGAACCCCTATTTTACCGTTTCTCCCCACTAATAGTAGATTATCACCATAAATCTGAAGATGCGTAATACCATTATAATTTTCATTTATAGATATTCGTTTTCTTACTCCTGAAATAATATCTATTGTTTCAAAAAAGTCTTTTTGAAATGGAGCTACCACTAATTTATTTTCATACATATCTATCGCCTTATGTGCATAAGGCAATTTAGAATCGCCCCAGTCTTCTGGAATATCTGCTATCTTTTTTTGTTCTCCTGTCTCTATATTGACTTCCAATATCTGATTACTTCTACATGGTAGCAAATAAACTTTTCCGCCACATTGTACCCCTGTCATGTAATAACTATATAATGTTTCCAAATCATCTAATGCAATAGGATATTCTCGCATTATAGATGTGTTGGCATCATACACATATATATATCTTGTTTGAAATGGTACAAACATAATTTTGTTTTTATATTCAAACAGCTTCATATGCATAAATATATCTTTTCTGTCATTTTTATCAAAAATGGCCTCTAATCTAAATTTCTCTAATTTAACATCATAGGAAAATAGACCATTTATATTAATACTTGAAAACCAAATCTTATCTCCTATTTTTAAATAATCATGAAAATAAACGCTTTTACTCATTGATAATCTTCCTCTAATTCTTTAATATAAAAGACTTCACACATCTAGTATGAAGTCCCTCTTTATCACGATATTGTGACTCCCTTCACGCCTCTATGTTGCCATCCTTGCAACTCGGTTTTGTTCCTACTTATTATATCGGTTCGGTTGTCACATTTCTTTAGGTAAGCTACTGCAGTAGTTGCAGCACTCCCTGATTCTTCTGATTTGCCTGTGCCATTATGGCCTGACCCACTTGCGTCAAAATATTCTGATTTGCATATTCTACCATCATTTTTGCCATATCCGTATCCCGGATTCTGGATTCGGCTGCCTGAGTATTCTCTACCACATTATCGAGATTTTTGATCGTGTGCTCCAGACGGTTCTGGTAGGCTCCCATACGGCTCCGTTCTTCACTGACGTAAGTCAGGGCTTTTTTGAATGAGGTAATTGCACTGTCTGCGCCTGCTGTCGTACTCACATTCACGCCGTTGATTCCCAATGCTCCCGTAGAGATAGACGGCAGATCAATCTTCATATGCTGTCCGGCTTCTGCACCGATCTGTAGTTCTATTACCGGATTCCGGAACAGACTGGTATCATCGGCGGAATATGCTGTGCCCTGACCAAATTTCCCGTAGTCATCATGTGCTGTCACATTAAACGCCGGGTTGCTCCAACCGGGCCATTGTGCCCCTGTAGTTCCTGTGGGCCGGGTATCTTTAGAACGATCCTCATAGACTATCAATTTAGTCTTTGTAGAATCCATGGTAAGTTTTGTATAGTGGCTCTGTGGATAACCATTATCCGTTCCCTGTATAATGCGGTTCAACAAGTCTTCCGCATTTGCAGCTCCTTTAATACCAATGTTATATATGTAATGTTCTCCACTGGTATCTATACTGTTCGTGCTACTATCCGTAAAGCGGATACTGTAATGGTTGGTGCAGGTACAGCAGGTCGTATAGAATCCATTATCCACCAGGTCATCGATCATACTCTGGGATCCATCAAATGCAGAGAAATCAATTGTTGCAGCCTCATGATTAATGGAGGCGGTTCCGGTAGTGCCGTCTGCCAGCTGGTATGTCTCGTTGGTAGTATATGTCTCTCCCATATTTCCGTTGGAGCCCATAGCTGCCCATGCCGGCATGGAACCTTTGATCACAACATTACTTATGGTGTCTATTGGCGGAATATCTTTTCCCTTTAATACCTGAATTTCGTTAAAGGTTGTCCTGTTACCGATTCCGTTGATTTCTTCCTTGATCTGGGCAATTTCCTCCTGAATATATGAGCGATCCTCATCTGTCAACGTACCATTTGCTGCTTTGATGCTCAATTCCGTGCTGCGGTGCAGCATGTCCTGCACTTCAGCCATAGCGCCATCTGCAATCTGTACCATGGAGATACCATCCTGTGCATTTGCGGATGCCTGTGTCAGTCCACGGATCTGGCGGCGCATTTTTTCAGAAACGGCAAGGCCTGCCGCATCATCTCAGAATTCCCTCTTCCCTGAAGTTATGGATACTTCCCTGTATCACTATAATATGCTATATAGAATGTATCGGACGATAATAGAAAAAGTTTATCGAAAAAATGATAATTGCGATAAACTTTTCTTTATACTCTTTTTATGAATTTTCTGAGATTTCTTCTATTATAAGATCTCTGTCTTCCCCAAATATCTTAGCATTATCCAGTGCTTCCTGTAATGTACAATTTGTGCTCTCCATAGTGTTCTTTATAATATTTGCTGAACTTCTAATCGAGCATTCTTTTGCATACTCTTTTGCATAATTCTCTACTGCTTCACACATGGTCTCATTTCCTCCTTTCGACTCTTTGTAATGTCTTACTCACAATCTTTTTCTTCTCTTTACTTAATTCCAGCGCATCCATAGCCTGCTCCATTGTCAAACTCATATTTTTCATAAGATTTTTAACATTCTCAACTATATTCTCTTCCACTGCGTCATCAATCAATCCCTGTACACCTTCACACATATTTACACTCTCCTCTTCATCAAATGCGAATTCCATATTGGTATATTCATCAATCACCATTGCTGCTTCTCTCCTCAAGCCACGAAAACGTGGATTATCCTTCAACAAGCTTTTAATTTTTCCCTTATCTTTGGAATATTTAATAAAGCTCATCACTTCCCGCATACTAGTCTGGAACTTTTCCAGATCCTCATCTGTTAAGGTTGCCGGTTGGATCAGATGGATTTTATAATCCTGTACCAAATCCATGATCTCCGGAGGCTGTTCTTCCATCATTTCATGTAACGACAATGGACCATCCCATTTCTTTGCTCCGAAGAAAATAACCAGTGTAATTACCGGAACAATTTTGTCCTCTTTATAGAATCCTGACAAATATTCATCTCCGCTATGTCCCTTATGATCCTCCTGCTTCAAATGTTTTCTGGCTATTTCCTCAACCTGTTTTCCATACTGCAACGCATCGTAGATAATATTTCTGACCGGCATAGCATAGTGAATTCTGGTCTGATCTTCAATTCCCAATAATAAATATGTTGTCCTCGCATCCTGTTTTATTGTTACACTTTTCAGAACATCCCGATATTTTTGAACGATCTCCTCACCCTCCGTCCCACCAAACGGAGTAGCTATTTCCGCCGTATCCAGCGGTTGTAATTGTTCCGGATCAATCACCTGTTTTCCATTGTAAATGTAGAAGTTAAATGCATCTGCAAATATTTCATTTTCTCTCATATACGCCCTCGTAACACCATCTGCTTTTCCCATAAAATTTCTCCTTTCCCTTTCCAACACATAAAAATATCCGTACTAATACCTTTTTTGTGCAATGAAATCGTTGGTGACTCACCGGAATAAAATATTTTGCGAATTAATAAGAATTGTTTTTGATATCAGAAATATTTCTGTGAACTTACAATAGCACACCGTCTACCGGAATGCAAGCAGAAATTGAAAGCTCCGGCAAGTGCTTTCTTACAGCAGTTGCCGGAGCTGATAGTCTTGTATCATTACAGGTTTTGTCTTTTGCATGAAATCCGTCACAAGAGGCATGACATCACCGTAGTAAGCGTCATAATCTTCTGTGTGAATGTGCTCTTTTTTTACTTCCTGTATCTGCGAATATTCTGCTATTTTTTTCCGAATTTCACATTGGCACTCGGAAAATGCTGTTTCTGTTTCTGGGAACAGGTAGATGTCTACCTGAACTTTATTTCCGTATTCCGTGAAGATTTTCAGATTGTCCCAAAGCTTTTGCTCCGCAGCAATCTGATCCTCCAGATAAGTACCCAGTCCAATGCCATAGAGCATCCTTCTGTATTCCTTCTCCTTCTTTTCGGAAGCCTTTTCCTGTTCCATGACATGGATACGCCCCTGCCACAGGTCAGCTGTATCCTCTCCCATGAATTCCGTCAGGTGTTCCGCATATACCCGCTTCCGGTTCTCCGAGTCCACGACAATCGTATCTGCGTACACCACTCCCGGCATATCCACGTAATATTTCATATTGGAATATTCTCTTGCATTCTCTCTGCTATATTCCTCCGGGGCAAAAGGTGATACATAGATCAGCCGGTCCGTATAGTTCCGCAGATTTTCCGAGTAGAAAAGCGGCAATACGCTGACGGCCGGATTCCAGGAATCGTACGGGTTCTGGATAACAACAATTTCCGGCCGAAGCAGTTCTAAATATTCTGCCGTCATTTTTCCGGCATCCGTCATTTCCACCTCTGACGGAAATTGCGTTTCTGTGATGGCATCCGTCCTTGAGGATCCATCGTAGTCTTTATAATAATATGGTACTGGTGCAACGATCACATCGCATTGAGGATCCTTTTTTGACCGCTTCCATATCGGTTCCATACGCTTCCAGTCCTGCGTCCTCACCGGCAGGCACAGCACCGTCTTCCGTGACCAGACCTGTTCTTCCAACGCTTCTCTGATTTCTTTCAGGTTCTGCTGTAATGCCGGGATCTCTGTGTCCTGCGCACTTTCATAAATGCGGTACAACACCTCACAATACTGCTCCAACAGTGGTACGATTGGGCAGTCCGCTCCCTGCATCTGTTCCAGAAGATTGCCCATGGTGATGGCCAGCTGTTGACCGGTAGTGATCATCTCCGTAAAAGCTTCTGCATCTCCCCGGTGGATCGCCGGTGCGATCTGTTCCGTCCGCTGTTGTAGTTCCTCCATTGCTTCTCGGAGCATTTCCTTGTAGGCAAATTGTCGATGGGATTTTTCCTCCTCCGTGTGGTGTAACACTTTTTCCATCTCCGGGTGAAATGCCGGCAGTTCGAAATCCAATACTTTTTGTAGATTTTTCTTCTGTCCTTCGAAAAAAGGATAACTATGTGCTCCGGCATCCTTTACCAGCCGCAGATAATCCCCATAGCGCATCCGCAATATCTTATCATAGCACCTTGGAACCGGCATCGTCGTGTATTCAAATGGCAGATACACAGGATTCTCATAGTATTCCTTAGCGAAACAAGAGGAATTTCCCCTCAGCCCCCAGGGAAACAGCTGCGTCAGCAGCTTGGCTTCCGTCTCGGGCACCTCAGCAAATAACCGCTCTATCTCTCCGTAGAGCATTCTTCCCATAGCTACCGGATCTGCAAGGCGTTCCAGCCGTTTTCCCATCTGCTGCTCCAGAGCTTGCAGATGTCTCTCCTGATCCGCTGGCCGGAGTTTCCCCTCTACAATGCCATCTGCCACACCCAGCAGATGTTTGCACAGGGTTCTCCGCCGGTCTTCTTTCTCTGCATCCGGATACACATAATCCAACACAAAAATATCCACACAGGCTATATAGGGAAAATTATGAAACTTTTGAAGGTGTTCCTTTTCAAAGCAAAAATGATTTCTTCCGACTACTTTTCCCATAAACAGCCAGAAATCCTTCTGATTCCGGTAGGTCTGCACAGCAAATCCCTCTGCCATATCCGGCACTGCTTCTGTCAGGAACCTCTGATAATCCTCGCGTTTCATAACGATATCCATATCGTCATCCCAGGGCACAAATCCACCGTGCCGTACCGTTCCCAACAGGGTACCCCAGTCCGCAAAATAAATAATTCCATGCAGTCTGCATACCCTGTCAATTTCCGCCAGTACTTCCAATTCTGCTGCCCATGCCTGCTTGATTGCCGCTGGTATCACAAAGCCACAGCGCACCTCATCCAATAAAAAATTATCCGGCATCTTACTCGTCATGATAATACCTCTACGCTTTGCAGCATGACCGGCTTGGAAGCTTCTTTCATGTGCTGAGCACTCTTGCCGCCATCTCCGTAGAAGGCATCTGCCACTTTCACAGTATCTGCTTCCCGGTCAGCAGGTTCTACCTGAAGCCAGTCTTCGCCCTGATATTTTTCTAAAATCTTCCGGTAGCCTTGCAGAATCTCAGGAATTCTGGATTGCAGCCGTTCATCCAGCAGATCATCCTGTAGCCACAGGATGTGAGCTTTGTCTGACTGTTCCCGGAAAATTTCCAGTCTGTCTTCCATCTTGCGAAGCATCTTCTCTTTGTGCTCCATCAGACCATTTCCACTGATATAGTAGAGCAGTACTTTTTTGTCTTTCCAGTCATCGGGCAGATCCAGATTCGCTGTCTGCGCATCTTCCTCATAGATCCATGCACCGTCTCCGGAAATCTTCTCTTCCCACATAGATCTGGCGTTCTCGCCAGCCCAGTCACTGAGATAATCTACATAACTTTGCTTCATAGCTTCCGACTGTAAGATGATCCGGTCCGCCCATACTACACCGGGCATTGGCACAAAGTAATTGCGGCTCTTCAGCCCTCTCTCATCCTCGGGATTCATCTCATCGATCTTGAACCAGGGAATATAGATCAGTTGCTCTGTATTTTTCCACAGTTCCGGTGCGTAATAATTCGGATGGATCGTCACGCTGTAATTCCACTCATCATAAGGAGCCTGAATGTAGATCACATCAGGATGATTGTTCTCCATAAAATATTCGTTATATGGAGTGATCGGCACTTCCTCCGGGAACTGGTCACCATCATACTGCATCTCGCTGAATGCTCTTCCCAACTGTTTTTTATAATAATAGGGAAGAGGAACAACACGGACAATTGTATTTTCTTCCTCGCAGGCCGCCTTCCACACTTTTTCTATATGTTTCCATTGTGTTACCCGATAGGGCATAAATACGACTTCTTTCGGAATCTGCATAGCTTCCGCAGCCTGCTGTACCATAGCCAATGCCTGATCCAAAATGGAATGAACCTCACCACCGTCAACACCTGCATTCTGTGAAACTACTTCATAGAGCTGATATGCAATTTCACAGTACTGTTCCAAACATCTTACCGTCTCCGTTCCTTCTCCCAATTTTTTCTCAATTGCTTCGCCGATACCGATGGCGACATTCTGAGTCTCCTGCAATAATTGGCTGGCAGTATTGCGTTCGCCACAATTCAATAAGTTCTCTACGCTCTGATGGATCTGCGCAAGGAGTTGCAACCGCTGATAAACGTTATCCCTAAATGCCATATTTTTATGTCTTACCTTCAAAGTATCCGGGTATTGATAATGAGGCATTTCCAGTTTTTCTCTCAACATTTCTTCCTGTTTATTAAAATACGGATAATCGTGACTACCTCCCTTGCGAACATTGTTCATGTAATCTGCGTATTTTTGACTGAGAAGATAATCATACCCTACAGGAACAGGAATCATTATATTTTCAAATGGCATCCTTATAGAATCTGCGTAGCATTCTTTTGGGTAAGAACAGCATCCTTTATCCAAATATAATGCCATCAGAGCCACTTTATCGGATTCCTTTTCGCCATATAAGGCATATAAAGCACACACAATCTTATAAAGCTGAACTTTCAAATTTCCTGAACGGTCTATCTTTTGGTTGCAGATTCGTTCTACCTCTTGCAGCCATTGCTCTTTTACTTCTTCCGATACTTCGATATGTCCTATTGTATCTGCCGCTGATTTTACGTAATCAACCAATTCCCTCTGAACTTGCTCTTCTTCTTTATTTCTCGTCACATAATCCAATGGGAAAATATCCACTCCAACATTGTAGGGCAAATTGTAATGATGATCCAGGAACTCCGATGTGGTATTAATATACTCAGAGTTATTGATCCTTGTCATTACATCATAATACTCATCCGCCGTTGCATAATTAATGACATCATACTCCGAAGGCAGTTCTTTCTTCGCTACTTTCAAAAAGCGCTCATAATCTTTTCTCTTCATGGAAATATCCATATCGTCATCCCATGGAATATATCCCCCATGCCGTACCGTTCCCAGAAGAGTACCCCACTCAGCAAAATATTGGATATGATATTTTTTGCATACTTTATCTATTTCACTCAGAACTTCTACCTGTGCCGCCCAACAACATTTCATTCGGGCATCTACATAAAATCCTGATTTGATTTCATCTTCAAAATACGAATTAGGAAATTTCATCTCTATCACCTTTTACGAAAAAAGGAATCGGAAAAATCCGATTCCTTTTTGGTTTTACATTCTCTCTAAGCAGTTAAGCTCTTAAGATTACTGCAGTAAGGACAGAACGCCCTGGTTAGCCTGATTGGACTGAGCCAGCATAGCCTGACCTGCCTGAGCAAGGATGTTGTTGTTAGAGTACTTAACCATCTCAGTAGCCATATCGGTATCACGGATAGCGGATTCAGCACTGGTGGTGTTCTCTACGATGTTGTCCAAGTTGTTGATGGTGTGCTCCAGACGGTTCTGGATAGCACCAAGGTCAGATCTCTGCTCGGATACATCCTGAATAGCAGCCTTAGCCCATACATTCAGGGCTGCGAAAGCGGAAGCTTCCAGTCTTGTGCCATCTGCAACCTTTTCAGCAGAAGTCTTGCCTGCAAAGTCCTGGAATTTTTTAACTACAGCTCCAGCATTTGCATAGCTGGAAGCATTGGTACCAACCTTCTTGGTATCGAAAGTGGTTGCTAAGCTTGCTACGGACATATTCTTAATTGTTACATTAATCTTGTTCTTGGCAGTGGACTCTGCACCTACCTGTAAATCAGGCTTGAAGTTACCGTCTAACAGACTCTTCTCATTAAAAGTAGTAGTCTCTTTAACACGGTCAATTTCAGTCATTAACTGGGATACTTCAGAACCAATATAGCTTCTATCCTGAGTGGTCAGAGTTCCGTTCTCACCCTTTACAGCCAGTTCATTGATTCTCTGCAGCATATCCTGAACTTCGTTCAGAGCACCTTCAGCGGTCTGTACTGCGGAGATACCATCTTCAGCGTTTGCAGAAGCCTGTGTCAGACCTCTGATCTGTCTTCTCATCTTCTCGGAAATGGAAAGTCCTGCTGCGTCATCTGCTGCTCTGTTGATCTTGTAACCAGAAGATAACTTCTCGGTGGACTTAGCCTGAGTTGCGGTGGTCAGACCTAACATTCTGTTAGAGTTCATTGCTCGAAGATTGTGTTGTACTACCATAATATATTCCTCCTTGAATTGACGAGCGCTTCCCTGCGCTCCGTTATTTGCTTTGGCAATGTCAGCTTCAAGTTCGCACATCCTGTCACTTTCATCGCCATTGTCTTCCGTCTCTCCGGCGTGCGAAACCTTGGATTCAGAAGAATGGTTAGGTAAGCAATTGTTTTATTTGCTTTACTTGATAAGTATATCGGAGAGGTTTTGGGAAACTTAACCCCTTTTTTGAAAAAAAATTAGATTTTCTTATTCTAAATCATCCAGACCGGCACAATATAATTATCTCTGTCGATTGCGCTGAGTCCCGGTTTCATGCAAATGACCGCACCCTTTGTCCTGGGTATTGATGATTTATCCAGCAATTCAAATACTTTTACCAGCTCTGTTCCAGGATTGGACGTTTTTTTTATCTCAATAGGATTCAGTACTCCATCATGTTCAAGGACAATATCAATCTCTCTGGCATCTTTATCACGATAATAGTACATATACGGTTCCTTTCCGCAATTCAGGTAAGTTTTCATAATTTCCGCCACCACATAATTCTCCAGAATTGCGCCATTCATAGCACCGCTTTCCAATGTCTCCGGACTGCTCCACTTTGTCAGATAACATACCAGCCCTGTATCATAAAAATATAGTTTGGGTGTTTTTACAAGCCGTTTCAATAAATTATTAGAATACGGATGAAGATAAAAAATAATCCCAAGCGTTTCTAAAATTGCCAGCCAGTTCTTGGCCTGTATTTGATTAATGTCTGCATCTCTGGCAATTTCTGCCACATTGACCATCTGGCTGCATCTGGCAGCCACCGCCGTAATAAATCTGAGAAATTTGAGTGAATCTATGGCATCTGATAATTCTCTTACATCCCGTTCAATATAAGTAGACAGGTAACTACTATAGAAAATCTGACTGTTGCTGTTCGCACCACTCACAATTGCAGGCATGGTTCCTTTGTAGATCCGTTCAAAAATCTCCTTGGTGTCAGCTTCTTTTCTTCCTTTCTTTCTTTCTGCTAATGCCTCCATTTCTATCGTGAACGGTTCCACGTCTCCACCGGATATTTCCGCCTGAGATAAAGAAGTAAGAGAAAGCACTGCCACTCTTCCTGCCAACGACTCTTGTACTCCCTGCATCAGCCTAAACACCTGAGATCCGGTAAGCCAGAATGCTCCCGGCTCATGTTTTTTATCTACATTCATCTTTATATAAGTAAACAATTCCGGTGCATATTGAACCTCATCAATCAATACAGGTGGTTTATGCAGTTGTAGAAATAATTCAGGGTCTGTCTTTGCTATACTCCTTTCATTTAAATCATCCAGAGATACATAGCTTCTGTCCGTTCCCTCCATTAGTTTCTGAAGCATTGTTGTTTTGCCTACCTGCCTTGGCCCCGTGACCAGAAGTACCGGATATTCCTTTGTTACCTGACTTACTATCTTTTCCAGATTTCTTTTTATATAATTCATAGCAATTCCTCTTTTCGGGCATTTTTTTATCTGATTATATTTTAGCCGAAACCAGTTCTGAAATCAATCCTTCTTTCGGCCAATCTATACTCTGATTATATTTTAGCCGACGCATCTACTTTTTATTCATAAAAAAGAGAAGCAGATATCTCTATCCGCTTCCCTTTATCTCTCACATATTATTTTTTGCTGTCGTACATCTGCGGCTGGGTATAGCCGGTGCTGCTCATGCTCTTGTAGTAATCAAATGCACTCCTGGCGCTCTTGCGTCTCTGTCCGATATTAGAACGCTCTTTGGCAAAATAGCTTTCGATCAGTTTCTTGTTGCGGGCTTCCTGGGCCTGTACGGATACGCTGAGTTCCGTGACTTTTGCCACCTTTGCCTGCAATTCCCGGATCTGTGCTGCGTAGCGCTGTCTGTTGCCCTCCAGTTCTCTGGCAAGCTTTTCGTACATGATCTCGAATCCGTCATCCAGGCGAACCACTTCATCAATCAGGCGCTGCTTTTCTTCCACTGCATCGTCAAAAAGACTCATATCAACTTTTTCCGCAGAAAATACTTCTTCCTGTCGCTTATTGTATTCCTGAATCTTCTGCAATACTTCCAACTTTTTATCCAGGCTTTCAGACAATATCGTCAGCTGGCTTTCCATCAGTTAGCCCCTTTCTCGCGATTGATACGCATGACTTCCTTCCAGTTGTCCCGCACAGAATGAAGATGCATATTGATCTCCTCCAGGATCTCTTTATCCTTTTTTACATTGGCTTCCACCAGACGTTTGCTGAGATAGTCGTAAATATTGATAAAGTCCTGTGCTACTGGATACCGGGTATCCAGTGTAGACTGCAGATATCCAATGATGTTCTGAACCTTCCGGATATTATTGTGCGCCTTTTGAATATCCTTTTCCTCTACTGCCTGTTCTGCAATATTGCAGAACTTAATGGCACCTTCATAGAGCATCAGTGTCAATTCCGCCGGGGATGCCGTCAGAATCTTACTGTTGTTGTACTGCGTATAGGCATTAGGTAACGCCATATCATGAACCTCCTAACAAGCTTGTAACCGCACTGGAATTGCTCTGCAGCTTTGCAAGGGCTGTCTCCATCTTGGAGAACTTGGAATACCATTTATCCTCGTAGTCATTCAGCTTTTCTTCCAGCTCGGATATTTTCGTCTTGTAATCATCATAATCCGATTTCATCTTTTTGTCATCATAAAAATTACCAAAGGTACGATAACCATCTACGGATTTTGACAGGGAGGACATTTTGTCATACAGGTTCTTGGACAATGTGCTGAAGAAGGATACTACTGTATCCGGATCTGTACTGATCATGCTCTTCAGCACATCTGCATTGCCGGAAGTACTGGTATCGTCCGGATCACCGTCGATGTGGTAAGCATTTTTCTCATTGTCAGCTGCTTCAAAATATCCCAGGGTATTGATTCCGAAATTGCTGAGATACATGGTCTTACCATTAATTTCAATGCCAGCGGACATAACTTCCTTCAAAGCGGAGCTGATGGTTGACAGATTGCTATCCCTCCGAAGCAGTGCGTCCTTGATCTTCTGCTCATATTTTTCCACTTCGGTATCGGACATGGCATCCTTTTCATCATCTGTCAGAGGCTCATAGCCCTTGGCAGAATCCGCATTGTACAGCTTGTCCATCTCATTGATGAGGGTATTGTACTCCTTCAGGAATCCCTTCACCATATCGTAGATGCCATCCACGTCATCCTCGGTGGTAACGGTAATCTCCTCGCCCGCTGCGGTCGTACTCAGTGCGGTAAAGGTCAGGCCGTTAATCTCAAATACATTGGTGTTCCCGGTAAAAGTGGCACCGTTCAGTACAATTTCCGCATCCTGTCCGCTGACCTTGGTAGCTCCACCGGAAGCGCTTCCGTCAGCGATTACCTTCGCTGCATATTGCACACTATTGTAGTAACTGTCTTCTACTTCAGCAGTCAGTGCAGCTTTTGCGGTTGCGCTGTAAGTTACTTTGCCGTCTGCATCCGTCGTAGAGGTAACATCAATGTAGTTATCTGTCAGATCCTTCATCTGACTTGTAGAATCTTCCACGGTCTTCGTAGCACTTGCCAGAGTCTGAGCGTCTGTCTTCTTCTCAGCCAAAGCACTCATCTCTTCATTCAGTGCATCCAGTTCTGCCTGTTTTGCGGTCTTATCGTCGCCATCTTCCATGCCCTGGATCTCTTCTTCCAGTTTGGTCTTGGCTTCCTGCTTCTTGGACAGTTCATCTGCATAATCTTCTACAGATTTCAGAGTAGAATTCTTATATTTTTCATTGATCTCATTAATCTTGCCCTGCGCACTGTCTCTGGAAGAAAGCAGAGATTTGTACTGCTCCAGATAGCTGTTCACGCGGGAATTGATGGCATTCGTGATTCTGCCATCAGCATTGATCTTATCCAGTGTAGCGCTCTTGTCACCCTCTACATAAAACGCTGCCAGTTCTGCATATTTTTTATAAGTTGCATTATCTTCGCCCTCACCGGATCCGATCTTGGTCTTCAGTCCGAGCAGTGACAAGGCAGCATCTCCGGCACTGTCAGATGCTGTAATGCTGAAATCGTTATCCAGTCCGGATGCAGATGCACTGACGAAGAATCGCTGATTCTTCGCATCAAAACTGGCATTCACGCCTGCTTCTTTTAATTTATTCAGTACATCGGAAATTGTGGTATCTTCCGTAACTGTCACATCCACGCTGTTGGAACCAGATGTAATGTTGAAGGTACCGCCTGCGGAGAAGCCTTCGATATCGCTGACTTTGGATGCAGCAGTCAGGCTGCCGTCCTTTCCCTTGAGCTCTGCGCCGGTCAGATATCCTGTCTTAGCCAGCTTATTGATTTTCAGGGACTGTACACCTTTTACCGCATTCTCGCCGGTAATAACGCTTACTGCACTGCTGTTGGATACTTTTGTGGTTCTCTTACTGTATGCAGTGGAAAAACGCATGGTGCTGATATATTTGGACTGCAGATTTTTGATCTTGGTATTCAGCTCTTTCCATGCGGTCTGCTTCCATTCCAGCTTGGTCTGTGCCTTTTTCGCATCGTCCACCTTGGTCTGCTTCGCAGACACCAGCTGCTGGATAATGCTCTCTGTGTCCATTCCGGACATCAGTCCGGTCAATCTCATTGTCGATGATGCCATATCGGTATCCTCCTATCTCTTCTCGTCCACCAGAATGCCTGCCATCTCCCATACTTTGGCGATCATATCCAAAGTCTTCTCGGGAGGCAGCTCTTTGATGACCTCCTTGGTGTCCTTATCAACGATCTTGATCGTTATACGGTTCGTTGCCTCATGAATGCCGAAGACAGCTTCGGAATGAGAGATCATGCTCTTGTTCAGCTTTTCTACCGCTTTCTTGATCTGTTCGTTCGTGATCTGCTGTTGCTGGTCATTGCTCTGATTGGAAGAAGTATTGTTCTGCTCCTTGCCCTTGGCATTCTCTACAACAGATGTGGTCTGGTCAATCTTATCTGCTGCTTTTACATTGGCAGGATTGTATTCTGAGGGATTCTCCTCTGTGGTTACTTTTGTCACAGTGTTCCTGGCAGCGGCTGTATTCTGTGCCTGCATTGTCATAACACTGGAAATCGGTTCTATGGTCATAATGGTCACCTCCGTGTGATATGAAAGCGCCTTCCGTGGGCGCACGACCTTTGTTTTCTAAGAATGGTATCGGTAAATTCTCCTGAAAAATTAATAGGAGATGAAAAAATTTGCACCTCCTATGCTAATTTCCTATTTTTTTATTTTCTAATTCCAATACAGGTTCATATTCTCTGTAACGCTTTCTTCTGACAGTTGAAATCGAGTCTTTACTTTCTCAGCCGTAGTATTATAATCCGCCCCCAATTCAATGCATGTTATGATCAATGCCTTAATACCACTCTGCCGTTCTTCTTGTCTTCCTTCTTGTCTTCCTTCTTGTCTCCCTTCGCGCTTTCCCATCCTTATATATTGCTCAAATAATTCACACATAGTGATCTCATCCTCCTCTCTGATATTCATTTCCTTTAAAATAGCAGATTCTGTTGTGGAATCCTCTTCACCGGATAATACATTGATCATTCTGATCAATGCCGCTTTGTGTATCACCTTCTGGTCGGAACGAAGATTATTGCCCTCTGCCAGATAATCCAGCACAATTCTCATATCGCTATGAAATCTCTCCCGCACCTCTTGGGGCAGGTAACGCATTTCCCAGATATGTACCTTGATATCATCCACATATTTTCGAAGTTCTTCCGGCACTTTTCCACAGCATAATTCATGGATTCCCGGTTGTTTCTCCCAATGCTCCCTTCCCCAGTATAGTATCATTTCTATAATAGGGAAGGTATCTATTGTTTTTCCTTCATACTGCTCCCTGTATCCCCCTCCGGTATAACCAGCCTTACGCAATACGATTTTAGCATCCGTGGTTGTCTGGTTGGCAATCATATATTGTGCCCTGATCCGTTCCCCTGCCATCTCGTATTTCACCACATCCTGTAACTGGTTTCGCAGCCTGTTTTCTCCGCTCGTATAAATACTTTCCGTCGGTGCCGGCAACAGATTTTCTTTGGTCACAACAAGCTTTCCATTATGTAGCAACGCATTAATAATGTCTGCAGCAACATCTGGAAATGTCTCGAAATTCTTTGTAACAAGGTCATTTTTCTCTCTGTTTTCCCTCATTTTTTCTCCCTTAAGCACACTAAACTTACCTAAGCAGGAAAAACTGAAACCGTTCCATGCACTATTTCCCTTTCCGCCTGCTTATGTTTTGTCATTTTGTTTGAATTTTTGGCGAAAAGCCCGAAATACACACAAAAGATATTGTCAGAAATTGTCATAAAGAATTCTTTAGATGTTGTAACTATAGCATAACCCTATCGTCTTTTCAAGTTCTTTTTTCCGAAGGTGTATCAATGCGTATATTTACAGTTTTAGGAAAATGTGCCCTTATTTTTCAACAATGGATAAAAGCTCCGGATTTATGCATCCGGAGCCTCTTTCGTTTCCTATTTTTACCCCAACAGGTTCTTCAGTGCTGCCATACCTTCGGCATCCACAGCGGCCTTGTTGGCCTCCTGGATCTGGAGGTAGACTTCTTTGCGGTAGATGGGCACTTCCTTGGGTGCGGTGATGCCGATCTTGACCTGATCACCTTTGACCTCCAGAACGGTGATCTCGATATCGTTGTTGATGACGATTGCTTCGTTCTTTTTACGGGACAATGCCAGCATCTTACTCACCCGCCTTTCCGGATTTCAGGATGTCGTATACCGGATATTTTACCGGGTATTTATCTCCCTCAAGGATGATCTGGCAGGCCTTGCGTTCTTCCACGTTGATCACAAAGGGACCCTGCAGGTTCACCGTCATCTTCGTCAGGTCAGCAGGCACAGTCACAGTAACCATGACCAGAATGTTCTCCGGAGTCAGATTGCCTACACTAGTGAGCAGTTCGTCATCCACTTCCGGATCATACTGAGGGTTGACCAGCAGCGGATCCATGACCGGCATGGCGAATCCGGGTTCTTCCAGAGACTGTAAATAGCGGATTCCTACGTTGCTGCCCTTCTCCTCATCGTGGAGCATGGTAAAATGCTTCAGTTCCGGGAATCCGATAATACCTTTGTCAAAAGTGATGATCTTGTCATCCGCAATCTCAACTTCTCCAAAAAATTTTGTATTGATCTTCATAAAATACCTACGCCTTTCCGTAACCTGTTGTTCTAGATGAAATTCAACAGTGTGGTCTGCATTACTTTACCGGTAGCCATCAGTGCCGCTTCATAGGTCATTTCCGCACTCTTCAGATCAATGGCGGTCTCGGTAACATCGATATCCTCGTTTTCACTCTTTAAGGTCTCAAAGGTGGTCTTCTGGCTCTTCATGCGGTTATCGATCAGTTCCAGTTTGCTGCTTCTGGTACCGCAGTTGGTAACGCACAGGTTGGCATCATCCAGATATCCCTGGAACGTAGTAATGCCGCTTTCGAACATCTTCTGGCATTTGTCCTTTGCCAGAGTCAGTGCTTTTTCTACTGCTTCCATCTGCTTCGTCAGGGTCTCTGCATCCGTACCGGTAGCAGTCTCCTGCAGTCCCTCGATCTTGGTCTTCACATTCTCCAGATCCACCACATCCTGCATGGCCTGTACCAGATCGTCCACCGTACGTCCGATACCGTGCTGGAAGCACTCATCTGCAGTGGAATTCACCTGAATGGTCTGGTTGAAGCCTACATCATATTCGATCGCCTGCTTCTCTTTTTCATTCGTCGTATATTTCCCATTATAGGAGATCTTCTTGCCATCCACTTCCGCATCACACTTGAAGTAATGCTCGGGTCTCAGATCACCCTTGACCCAGTGATCCTTTTCATAAGTTATCTGAATCTCACCTTCATTTTTATCGGAAGTTGCAGGATCATCCTTGCAGGCCATCATTTGATTGTAAAGGTCTTTTCCAATCAGCAGTTCTCCGGTATCTGCCACATAGATTGCACCGTTCGGATATTTTTCAATGTCTGTATATGGATCGGGATTTGCGGTAGATGTTGTCGCTCTAATGGTACGACCCGCTGTAGACAGTTCGGTGGTACCGAATTTGATCTTGACATTGCCCCCCTCTTTACAGTCATCATAAGCCAGCCGGATACGATACACATCTGTGGAGCTGACTGAATTTTCCGTAATATCCTTGTAGTCCTGATTCTGATCATTATAGTTATTCGCCGTAATATCCAGCAGTTTTCCGGTATTCACCTTTGTCAGCTGTGTGATGGAGCTGTTGTCCAGCTGCTCGGTGATCTCATATTTCGTATTGTATTCTTTATCAAAACTCAGAGAAGTATCGGTACGATATCCGGTAAACACATAACGGCCCGCATAGTCTGCATCGCCGGTGCTGTACACTTCATCTCCCAGGGCTTTCAGCTGTTCCAGAATGATCTGGCGGTCTGCGGATTTCAGATCTCCGTTAGATGCCTTGGTGCACTGTTGGATCATATTCGTGATGATCTCTGTCAGGTTCTTCAGTGCATCCTCGGTTACGTCCAGCCAGCTCTCCGCATCCGGAATGTTCTTGCTGTAATACTGCGTCACCTCGGTCACATTGCTGCGTAAACGCAGGGCACGAATGGATACCACAGGATCATCGGAAGGACGGCTGACCTTCTTCTGGGTAGACATCTGGGTGCTCAGCTTATCCTGATATACTTTGTTCGTATTGATATTGGACAGATTATTACGCTGCATGATCTTGTTCGTAATTCTCATTTTCTCCGTAACTATTCAGGATTCTAAAAATCAGAATAACTGGTACGTTATGCTTGCATATAAGTAACAGTTTTCTGATTCGAATGGTGACTCGAATAGAGTCACCACACACGTGAGCAAAATTAGCTGCGTAGCAGCGAGAAAGCACGGATACGTGCGTTTTTGCGAACATATGTGGGAATCCGAATAGCTGCCTCCTTTCTAGTTTAGACTCCGGTCTCCAGAATCAGTCTGTCATAAATCTCCGTCAGTGTCTGGATCATCTTGGAAGCCAGATTGTATCCGTTCTGGTATTTTACAAGATTTACGGCTTCTTCATCCTCGTCCACGCCGGAGATGGAGAGTCTCTGATTGTCAATGGTACCGGATATATCCTTAAAGCTTGCATAAAAAGTATTGGCCCGGGATGCATTCAACGCCACATCTGACAAAATACACTGTAAAAACTCGGAGGCACTGTTGCCGCGGAAGCTCATCTTGCTCTTATCCGTAGCCAGATTCTTCAGATCGTTCAACAGGTCATTCTGTTCCACGCCGTCAGATGCATTTTTTCGGTTTGCCATCAGGCTGGGATCCTGCTCCATGGCATCCAGAATATCGAAATTCTTCGCTGTCAGACGATAGTAGCTGTCATCGTTGACTTTTACCGTAACTTTACTGTTTTTCTTCTCCTGCTTGTCATATCTCTTGGCTGCATCATCCAACAGGAACTGCTCACTGCTGGTTGCCTTATTGCCGGTAAACATCTTCACGCCGGGATCTCCGTTGCCACTGTAACCGGAAGTCAGAATATCGTTGAATTTCTGAGAGAAGGTACGGATCCACTCATTCATCTGGTTCATGTAATAAGGGATGCCCTGATAGGACAGGTCGGTACCGATCTCTGCCTTTTTCCCTACACGGTCATTGGTAATTCCCCGGGGATTCTTCTCACTGTCCGATAAAGTAAATGTATAGGAGTAAGTGGCGTTGCCGTTCGCATCATATTCACAGGTATATTCCCAGGAATCATAATAGAATTCCTGATTGCCCAGATCGATCACGCCGCCCTGATCCGACAGATTACACTTGTTCAGATCCTGCAGATAAGCCTTGGTTACCTTCACGGTTACGGTATCATGTGTCTTGCCGTCTACGGTTGTCGTGCCGGTAGCTGTCACCTGTCCGGTGAAATTCTCACCGTTATTACCATCTCTCATCTGTATCAGTCCTGCCAGATCACCGCCCATGGATGCATTGTACAGGTTGAACTTCTGCCCGTCCGCCCAATAGATCTCATAGAGACCGTCAATATCTGTCTGGTTGACCTTCTCGTAGGAAGTTCTCGCCACGCATTCCAGACCGTTATAATCACTGCCGTCCACCAGCATCTGTCCGCCTGCGATCTTGACCATATATCTGTTGGCTCCAGTCTCACGGTTCTCGTTGTTGGCATCGATGATCGGAGTCTCCTTGACTTCCACATCCACGATCTTGGATAATTCATCGATCAGCAGGGTTCTGCGGTCACGCAGCTCATTGGCCTTTGTTCCAGCCAGTTCAATGGTGTTGATCTGTTTATTCAGGGAGGCGATCTCACCGGCCAGGGAATTGATCTGATCCAC
>OHJP01000137.1_pt1 | contig 44104 bp, 45 predicted proteins | sample 1568591 | NCBI WGS metagenome assembly OHJP01 (sample SAMEA3879567, study PRJEB24766) | human gut metagenome | biome: human-associated habitat; feature: feces | place: USA | collected 1985/1987
TGGCTGACATGCAGGCAATGGCGCTCCGTCAATTGTCAATGGCAAATTATAGTGGGCTCGTTGAACTGCTGAAGAAAAGTTACTACGAATCGAACTATTTCGTAGTGCGGTTGGAAGCATTACGCCTATTAGCTTTGAACTATCCGACAGAAGTTGCCGATGTATTGCAGACAGCCATGAATGACAGTTATGAACTGATCCGTCGTTATGCGGTGGAATATGTTGAAAAGAACTGCAATCCGGAATTGTTGCCGGCATGGATAGAAAGCTATCTGTTGCGCGGACATGAAAACCGCCATCGTTTCAGAATCTTTAGTGCTATCAATACATTCGACCATGATATGGCTTTGAATGAATTGAAAAAACAGGCTGCCGGTTGGTCTTTCTACGATTCTTCCTATGTGAATGAATTGTTGGAATACTTTCCTCGCCAAAAGAAAGGACTTGAAAGGGATTTTGCACTTATTGGCAATCCGGAAAGTACTACCAAGCAGATACAAAGCGAAATAAGTCGGTTCCGAAATAAACCTATCACTAAAGCCATTGAGCCATTACTGAATATTGTCAAAAATGAAAGTCAAGAAGAAGAACTTCGTATAGCAGCTGCCGAAACATTAGGTTGGTATAATTTATACCATAATAAGGCAAATATCATTAAGGAACTTGAAACATTCCAAACTTCCAAGAAAAAAGTAATGAACGAAGTTATTAAGACTATAAATAGACTGAAAAGTAAAAATAGATAATTTTTTAATTCCATTAGAGCTATTTAGTCATTGCTGTCTCATTGCTGATTATTGCTGTCCGGTAAATTTTTAATAATTGAGGACATTCAGTAAATAGTATAAAATCAGCTAAATAATTCATTTACACAAAATTGAGAACAGTACCTTCATACATAAAGTAGGGATATTCAGTAAATGTCCCCTATAATAAAATGACATATGAAGATGACAGAGTATACCCACTTCATATGTCATTTTTATTGCCCTTTTTCTGTTTTTTTCATATAATCCTATTTGTTGGACATGATGTTTCGGAAGAAGTCTGATGACCTCTTCTGATCCTGTCTGTAAATTCGTGTCATGCCGCTTTATCCGATCGTTTCCTGATCTTGTCTATCATGAGTATGGCATTTGCCGTATGTATTCCAAAGAAAATCCAAAGGATTTCGGTTTTCCTGTTCCGTGCCTTTATCCTTGCGAGTGAGTAATGTTGCTTTTGAGTACCGAAGCTTCCTTCAAGCCGGGTGGCCCTTTCTTTTGAGAGTTCACTTCTGAGCACCTTTCTCAAGGGCTCATCCTTTGCTGCCCTTCCCTTGCGTACGAAAGAAGTGGATATCCCATATTTTGTACAGAACTTTCTGTTGGCATTATTGGCGTATATAGAGTCTGCAGCTACACATCTTACCCTCACATTCATGAGCTTCTGCTGCATACGGATACAGTCCTTAAGCCGTATCCCCTCATTGAATGCCTTGAACGAGAGTTGTTCGATGAACGATATACCGTCTATCTGTATACTGTTAACCTTTGCACCGAATTCAACAGATTTTGTTTCCTTTCCTCTTACTATTGGACGTACATAATGACGGTCGATGCTGACGATGCGGTCACTGACTTTCCGCCCTTCAAAGATTTCCTTTTCCTGTACAAGAACCTTTCTGATGATGGAAAGACGCTTCTGGTACTCCGGGGTATACCGGAGGAAGGTTTCGTACTTCCGATGAATCTCATCTCTCTGTATGAGGAGTTTTTCAAGAAGTCCGATCATACGACGTTTGAGCATCCTTGTCCTTGAAGCCTTCCTTTCTTTGCGCAAGGACTGAATATATTCCTGCGACCCGGATGACGTTCAGACAGACCTGCGGCTTTCGCCATATGCTCAAACGGAAAGACCGAATGAAGTCTGCCAAGCTCACTCTCATGAAAACTCTTGCGATATTTTTCCAAAACATCAAATTCTGTAAAGCCCAAAACTGGGTGAATTTCCGAAATATTTTGTATCTTAGCCATATCTTAGTTGGGGAATTTCCCCCGTTTTGGCTGCCAAACCTTATTTTCGGGGGAATACCTAAAGATACAAAAAAGCCAACTAATTCGAAAGGCTTTGTGTATGAATTAGTTGGCTAATTTTATACTATTTACTGAATGTCCCTATTTAAAAATTTCTTTGTTCATGAAAAAATAAAGGCATTTAAATAAAAGGGATGTATTATAATTGTAGTTGCATTTATTACTAAGTAATTATAATTTTCTTGAAGTATTGATGATGAATAAAGATTCTTTCATTTGGTGTCAGATAAAATTGTTGACGGTTCAATAATTACTAATATAATATTTCAATGAGAGATATTTGATTGATGCTTTATATTACTTTAAATATAATAAGACACCATTTATATAAGTATTAATATTTACTTTTAGGAAATGGTGTCTTAAATTATAAATAGGTTTAGAACTATTATATTTCTACTCCTAAATTAATATCCTTTTTTTTAGTGGGACATATTCTTTTAATCCCCAACCTGTTGGGGAAAGAATGCGTTCAAAGCTTCTTTCTACATTTCCTTTAGTATAGGTAAGTACTTGTTTCTCTAATGAATTTTTAAAATCATTGGCATTTAAATCTCTGAAGATATTGATACATTCTTTCTTAAGATATTCATTGATTGCAGATGCAAACACTGTTTTTTGTGTTGTTTTGTCAAATATATAAAGATTATTGGGGATGGGAACCATTGTATCAATACCCATGAATATGTTACAATCGACGATAAGTTTGTAAGCATTGGTTTCTGCAAGTGGAGCTGATAGGCAATATGTAGAACGTTGAATTAGGCTTTGGATGAGTTCTTTTCTGTTTATTTGAAACATATCTGGATGGGAACGGCCGCTTACCTCTCCCTTCCGGTAAGCAGATCCGTTCCCATTTTCTTTAATTCCCGGATGATGGCTTTCTTTGGATTCACTACGAACCTGTAGAGACGGAAAGTGTTTGTGTATAGGCGTCTTTCCTCTTTGAGCTCTCCATGCAGCACTTCTTGCTTAAGCTGTGAGACTGCCTGATTCTTCAGTTCGTTCCGTAGCTGCCAGTTCTCGGAATATTTTCTCAGGCTTTCATCCAGTGAGTGGTAATAAGGAAAATAATCGTACTGCCGGTTAAAGCATGATGCGCACCGCGTGGACCATTGGGAACGGTCAAAACCGACAATCACCTCCTTTCCGTCAAGTATCTGCCTGTTCCCCCTGCTTTTGGAAAGGGGGGAAAGGGATACGGTCTGTGTCTTGTCCATGCGAGAGACGATAATATGCACATGCAGTTGCAGTCCCGGTTTCCTTTCACCGGCTTTTGCCCTGCCGGCTTCCACCTCGGGATCATCGCCTTTATAATGGCGTTCCGTTTCCACACGTCCATACCATACCAGATCATCACCGGACTTGATTTTCTCCCGGTAAAAGTTCCGGGCATATTCGTCCATGCATCCGCAGGAGAATTTTTTCAGCTCGGCCAGTACCTCTTCCTGTTCACCGGCGGTCAGTTCCGAGAATTCCCCGACTTTCTTTCCGGTCACCTTTTCTATGAGATGGCTCTGCTCCTCACCACTCGGATTGATGGAAAGCATATAGAACTTATCATCATTTCTTTTCAGGGTTCTGTGGTTATTGTCTATATGATGCATGACAGTCCGGGGTGTGACAAAGTCTTTTTGTTGTGAAAAAAAATTATCATAGTAAGGACGCACATCCTGTGACTCCTTGCTGAGATATTCCACCAGCTGCGTACATTTCCCCTTGTTATCCGATACTCCCGGGGTATTGATAGGCTGGTGCACTTTACAGTACATATTCCTCGTCAATCTTCTTGATGAGCAGCTGCAGGGTGTTAATGGGTATCTTGACCTCATCGCTGAACTTTACTTTCACAAACCTGTCGGGGTTGAGCTGGTATTTGACAAGTTCGGCCAGGCGTTTGAGTTTGTCCGCGTACCCGGCATTATCATCGGACACCGCCTTTTCGTTTTCAGAAACCTGTTGTTGGAGCTGGCGGTTCTTCTCCTTGAGATCACGTATCTCATTCATCAAGCGGACATAATCGGGAGCATCCTGAAGACCACTATTCATATTGGACATTTTTTCAAGAATAGGCTTGAATATATCTCGTTCCTGAGACTTTACTATTTTGACGAGATCCTCAATCCGTTTCTCCACCAATGCTGTCGGATTCTTGGAAGCATAACGCGGATTATATCCGGTAATTTCAAAAAAAGTAATCATCCTGTCAATACATAGGTTGGGGGTATCACCGGCCTGAAAGATTTCCAAGCGTTTTTTTACGCTTGGAGAAATTCGGATCAATTTGGTAGAGTTTTCTTTGTTTGTATACATTTTGTCACTGATTAAGTTTCTGAGACAAAGGTAAATATAAGGTTGTTGGATGTCAAGCGCTACACCTACTCAATCAGGATAATATATTATAATATACTGAAAATTAGCAAAATGCCACGTCGTTTACAAGAAGTTTACTGAAAGTTGACAGTACAATTATTTTTAAATCAGCACTATAAATTCCTTTTGTTTACGTTTGTATATATTCAAGTAAATAGTAGCTACATGTAATTGTTTATTCATCAACGCTTTGCGTCGATTAAGGTTCTCGCGTGCGGGAACTCCTCTTGCTCTTCCTTATCAGGAATTCACTAAGGGACTTTCAGCCCCTTAGCCCCGGGAAGCCACAAAGCCCCGGAAGCACTTCGGAACAGTCGTACAATCCGAAGGCCCCACCCATGAAAGAAAGTGACAAATGGGAAATGGCAGTAAATGCATGGAAACGGATGAAAACAGCGTGTAAACTCCCTCCTTGAAAGGAAGACGGATACAATTATTAGCAGAAGCAAAAGTAAGCTAATTCACTGATAAAGAGCTGTGTGTAATTTGGACAAACAGAGAAAAATCATTACCTTTGATATGTGATAATAAAGGGAATAACACGTTATGAATGAAGAAATTAGAAACATTTTAGCAGAAGCTGGAACAAAGACGTCGAAGATACGTAAACTTCTTCTGCTCGGCCTTACTCACCGGGAAATAGCAGAGCTCGTTACTCGTGGAAATCGTGGATTCGTGTGGAATGTATATAAGAAAATGAGGGATGAAGGATTGCTACCTGCAGCTCGGACTTCCGTAGTTACTGTACCGGATTTGGATTATTCTTTCAGAAGAAAATTCGGTGTCGAGATAGAGGCATATAACTGCACACGTGAACGGCTCGTTCACGAATTGAGAGAGGCGGGCATCGAAGTGAACAGTGAAGCATACAACCACCATTTGCGTTCACGTTGGAAACTGGTTACGGATAGCAGTCTGAACGGGAATGACACATTTGAGCTCGTAAGCCCTATATTGGTAGGAGAAGACGGATTGGAAGAACTGGAAAAAGTCTGTTGGGTTTTGGATGCATGTAATGTAAAGATTAATGGAAGCTGTGGACTGCATGTGCACATGAGTGCTGAAGACTTCAGTATCACTACTTGGCAGAACCTGCTCCTTTCATATAAGCATGCCGAAATTGAGATTGATAAATTTATGCCAGTTTCACGCAGAGGAAACAACAATAATTTCTGTACTTCACTCTGTCGCTTCTCTGATGAACGGATACGCTCGGCACGAAATATTGAAGAACTTCAGAATCTGTTCCCAACCAGATATATGAAAGTAAACCTTAAAGCCTATTCGCGCCACAAAACGGTAGAGTTCAGACAGCATTCGGGAACTATCAGTTTCACAAAGATGGAAAATTGGGTGAGATTTTTGGATAGAATGATTACCTTTGCATCTGTAAGTGCACTCCCGACAGGAGTCAGGTTGGAAAATTTTCCTTTCTTGGGGGAAAAACAAAAACTGTATTATAAATTAAGAACAAAAAAATTAGCCGTATGAATAAGAAAACATATATGTTGCCTGGTGACGAGCGTATCGTTGCCGGCAACGCCAAAGAGTTTGTGCATGAACTTCGTGTGGGCAGTTGGATGGATTCCGATTGTACCGATGAACAGTATATGCACAATTTTGCCGAACGTTATGTGGTGCAGTCGGGTGTGCGGATTGCCATCGATACGCCCGAGAAATTCCTTGCCGATTTGATTCGGACAGGATATGCCAAAGAAATGTAACGGACGGTTTCCTTTATTATTACACCATCCCCGTTTTCCTTTCATGGGAAGATGGGGATTTTTATATGGATAAATACTGATGATAATATTATACTTTATTATGCATTTAAGTAAATTACTATATTTACTTTCAGGAATTTATACTTATTACAGTCAAAATGGTAAAAGAACGGCTTGTCTGTGTATTATAAAAAAGGACTGATAATGACCGAAAAGGTTGTTATATTGGCATTGTATCTTGTTGGCACAAACTGTATGGCATACATGTTTTTAGATATTATTTAAAGGATTTTTGTGAATTATTTTTATGCATAGAATAATAATATATAATACTTTTGTATTTGATAAATGTTCTTTTGAACATTTATACTCTGACTATTTTGTGTCTGTGAAGATGCAAAGTTGTTTGTTTTGTTTGTTATCATCCTCTCTTTAAGCGTAAAGAGAGGATGTTTCCCATTATTTGGATTGGGAAATATATGGACTATATAATACGTTGAATAAAAAAACTTTCAATCAGGACTTCCAGCAACCTCTTTGCTTTTTTATTAGTAATGAAACTTCCTGTTTTGTTCTACCGGAATGGTAGAACAAAACAGGAAGTGCCGTAATCTTATTATTTGGAATCGGTTCCGCTTTCCCCTGAAAGCAGTAATTTCACCCTTGAAAAAATGGAAAAGATGATGTAACACTTACGGGGTTGAATCATCTTCATCCTGATAATGGAATGTCTTATCTTTGCCGGCTCAAAAAGAGAAAGACATCATAATGGAAACTACGAGCCGCTTTTTAAAAGATAAACAGTATATGTGGTACAAGGTAAGGGAACTATGTTCCAAAGGACTCAACAAGACACAGATCGGCAGATGCCTGGGCGTAGACAGAAGCACCGTACGGCGATACCTGGCGATAAGCAGGGAAGAATTCATCAGGAAACAGAACTCTCATCGCAGACATAAGTTGAAACTTGGAAAATATGAGGAATATGTGCGCGGAACCCTGGAAGAATATCCGTATATATCTGCTGCCAGGATACATGACTGGCTCAGGGAATGTTATCCGGACTTCCCTCAAGTATGCGGCAAGACCGTATTTAACTTTGTCGGACGCATAAGGGAAAAATACGGTATCGGGAAGAACACGGACGGCAGGGTTCGTCGGGATTATGAGAAACAGCCGGATACACCTTACGGGGAATATGCGCAGGCTGACTTTGGTGAGAAATGGATACCTGTTGGAAACGGAAGTAACGTGAAAGTTTACTTCTTTGCAATAGTCCTTTCACGTTCCCGGCAAAAGTTCATCCATTTCAGTCGCCGGCCTTTTGATACGGAACTTGCAGTATACGCACATGAACTTGCTTTCCAGTATTTCGGCGGAAAGCCCCGCAAAATAATCTATGACCAGGACAGGGTACTTATATCAAGAGAGAATTTGGGAGATCTGGTGCTGACAACAAAATTCCAATCATTCGTAAAGGAGCAGCATTTCCTGCCTGTATTCTGTCGAAAAGCGGACCCGGAATCGAAAGGAAAGGTGGAGAATGTAGTCAAGTATGTAAAAGGCAACTTTCTCTCAGGGAGACTTTTTTATAACATAGACAGGCTTAATGAAGAAGCACGCCTTTGGTTGGAAAGGACCGGGAATGGAAAGGAACATGGAACCACCCGTCTGATTCCCAACCGAGAGTTTATCGTGGAGAAAAATTTCATGATGCCTTATTATGGAACTCCGCAACCGCCGCAGGAGTACATGACCGAATACCATGTACGTAAAGACAATACGGTACAGTATCGGGGAAACTACTACAGTGTTCCTTCAGGAACCTACCGGAGTGGAGAAACAACAGTATGGCTACAAGAAGCTGAAGGCTGTCTGGAACTGTACAGTAAAGATACGGGAAAACTTCTGGGCAGGCATCCTCTTAACATGGGAAGAGGGAAGATCATATATGATGAAAAACATCGGAGGGCCAGAAATGCCGGTACACAGAAATTGGCGGAACGCATCCTTATATATGTATCTTATAACAAGGAAGTCGCCTTATGGCTGGAAAATCTGCGCCGGCGAAAGGAACGCTACTACAGGAGTAACCTGGAAGTAATCCTGCGTAGTATTCCGAGCTATGACGGACATACGCTGGTCGAAGCCATACGCATGTGTCTGGACCGGGGCATCTATAATGGGGAGTCGGTTAGGAATCTATGCGAGTGTGTGCGTAGAAACTCCGGAGAGATACCGGAAAATGGCAGCACTTATATTTCACAACCACCGAGCATGCATCCACCGTTTCAAACCGGAATGATGCAGTCTTACAAAGATATTTTCACGAATCATGATAAAACGTAAAAAAGAACTGGTCGAATATGCACGACGTCTGAAACTGGCAAGTCTGGCTGAACACATGACAGAGATTATACATGAGGCACAAGAAAAGCAGCCTACCTATTCGGAGTTTCTGTTTTCCTGCCTTGCAAAAGAAGTAGGTGAAAGGGACCGGAAAAGCTTTCTTTCACGAATAAAAGTGGCCGGACTCCCTGCCAGGCATACTTTGGATGAGTATGATTTCAACCGGACAGAAGGACTGGACGGCAGACAACTTCGGGAGTTGCGTGAGCTCACGTGGATGAGCAGGGCATACAATCTCCTCCTGGTAGGAGGTCCCGGAACCGGAAAGACATTCATTGCATCCGGGCTCGTTCATGAGGCGGTGAAAGAAGGATACAATGCTGCCTTGATAAGCCTGGAAGATCTGCTCGTCTGTCTGAAGACAAAGGATGTTTCCCGACATGCTATGAAGACCTATAAAAGGATAATGAAAACCCGGTTGCTGGCAATTGATAATGTCACATTATATCCTTTGAAGAGAGAAGATATGCTGCTATTGTTCAAGCTGGTTAACACCCTTCAGGAAAAAGTGTCACTCATTATTATTGCGAACAGGGGACTGGCGGAGTGGTTGGAGGAACTGGGAGATGAAGCGGTGGCTGCTGCCTTACTTGACAGGTTGCTCTACTGTTGTGAAGTAATCAATCTCTCAGGAAAGAGTTATCGTTTGGAGAATAGGAAAACAATTTTTAGCAATCAGACATAGGGCATTGCTATATAAAAAGAGTTAATTAATGTAAACTAGCAAAGTTGTAAAAGTGGGATATATTAAATTACATAAAAATGAGGTGTGTAAATTTGCAAGGTACAGGAACAGACAGAAAAGAAGTACTTCGGATAGTGGAAGGATTCATGGAGAGTGTTAAAAAGTCACTGGTCAACGGAGAAAATGTATACCTGAGAGGGTTCGGTTCCTTTACATTGAAACACCGTGCTGAGAAAGTGGCCCGGAATATTGCAAAGAATACTACCATAATTGTTCCGGCCCATGATATTCCCCATTTCAAACCGTCCAAAGACTTTTCTTTAGATTAATTAATTGATCTATGAAAATAGTTTCGGTGAATAACTCATTGCTTGTTTTGGGGCGTGGAATAGGGCAAGTGATGTTCCAGAATAATGCGTTGTCCGGTCTGTTGATGCTGATCGGGATATTCCTGAATTCATGGGAAATGGGGATATTGGCTTTGAGTGGTAATATAATAAGTACATTGACAGCTTATTTCTCCGGTTATGGACGTGATGATATAAAGAACGGTCTGTATGGTTTTAACGGTACATTGGTGGGAATAGCAGTCGGAGTTTTCATGGAATTGTCGATTGGTTCCTTATTATTGATGGCAGTGACTTCATGTATTTCAACCTGGATATCACGACTTTTCAACCTGCAAAGCTCACTTCCCGGATTTACAGCACCCTTTATCCTTTCTGTATGGGGATTATTGGGACTTTGCGCCTGGATAATGCCTGATATTCTGTTGGTTTCTGATAAGGTTAATGATACTACACAAAGGATTAATTACTTTCAGACCCTCTGTTTTAGTATCGGTCAGGTAATGTTTCAAGGGAATATATGGACTGGACTGTTTTTCTTGATTGGTATTCTTGTCAATTCACGGACTGCTGCTTTTTATACTATATTGGGAGCACTTCTTCCTCTTCCGCTGGCTATCTTGCTGGGGATAGATGCTGAAACTTTGAATATGGGCTTGATGGGTTATAATGGTGTATTATGTGCCATAGCTTTAGGAGATAAAAGTTGGGAAGGTCTTGTATGGGCTTCGTGTTCTGTCTTGCTATCTGTTATATTACAAATTATAGGGATGAACTTGGGGATTACCACTCTGACCGCACCTTTTGTCGTATCTGTATGGGTGATAATGGGAATACAGAAGTTGGTAAGCCTTAGAACTGTGAAATAAACAATACCCATGCAGTAGATTCTATTAATTTTTGATATACGTAATCCAAATATTTATTGCTGTAAGTATCAATGATATTACTGAAATTACAATGGCAATCCAGCTTTTCTTAGCATTTTTGAGAGTCTGTATTTTCAACTCCTCTTCTATTTTTTTGTTTGAATGTTCTCTTGTATAACCTCCATTTTGGATATACTTTATTCCCAAATCTGTTATTTCTGGCAAATCTAAATCTTCTTTCCTTTTAAATTCGATTAGTCCATCTGATAATAACCTTCTTTGTAGAAACTCGGTTTCCCAATCTTCATGTTCTCCTTCTTTAAACAATGCTTTGCAAATGAAGTCCATTGTTAGTCTTTGGTCATCTTCTCCATTATTTCTAATCCTAGTAGAGATACGAGATAATAAACCATATAAGATTTTATCTAATTTTTCATCATGTGTCATAATCACTCTTATTCATATAGCTCACTTATTTTTTCAAACCAGCCTTTTATTTCTTCAAAAGCATTTAGTTGTACTAACATTTCTTTTGTTAATCGTTTTACTAAACATCTATTTACAATGGACTTAATATCTCCTTGTTTTAATCCTGTTTTAGAAGCAAAAAATGTAGGCAGGTCTTCGTTATCCCAATCTGAAATGGAATTACAATCTACTGCATTGAAATATTCATTATAGATTTCTTTTGGAATGTAGTTCTCAAATTCTCTTTTTTTGTTAATACGGCAAAGGATTTATCTGGACGGCTATTAATCTTCTCAGCTTGTTCTTTATATTGTTCAGTGTTCTTCCCTGAGTTTGAATCTCTATCATAGATATGGAACTCTATGACATTTGAATCTTTTAGATAATATCTTTCTACCCAATTTTTTAGATTACCTCCTATCATGGGAATAATGCTTATCTGTTTTTCTTCTAAATCAATAATAGACTTTAATTCTGGAATATTTTGATTAATATTCTTCAAGAAGCTAATGTCATATTCTCCCTCTACACATATAACAAGTTTTGTTAAGTATGGCATTATTCCTAACGTTTCACGTATATCTGACAATTTATTATTTTCTTCAGAAACAATATCAGGTTTCCCTAATGAGTCTTTTTTGATGAGAATAAGATTCTCATTTTCTGCTATTTTTGCAATCTCTGGGCTGTGAGTAGTAATAATAACTTGTCGGTTTTCGTCATTGGCGAGTTTAATTAACGAATCTATTAATATTTTCTGATATTCTGGATGCTGAGAGGTTTCAGGCTCTTCAAGAGCATATATGACCCCTTTTGAACTTCCGGCTCTTTCTTCTGCCTCTGCTCTAAAATAGTTTAGTAGTATTAATCTTCTAACGCCACTTCCTCTTTTGTTCATTGGAATCCCTCCATCACCAGTAAATGAGAAACTAAAAAGAGTATCCCAATTTTTGTTTTTAACGTTAGGATAGAGCGTTTTGGCTATTTCGGAATTCATTTCAGATAGTTTTTCTATTGTTCGCTTTCCTTTTTCAATGGCTCTCCGTTCTATTTCTTCAACTACTGATTTTAATTGAACTTCAACCTCTGCAATAGCCTGTTTGGTTATAACTTTTAAGGGGTCTTGAACTTCTTTGTCTGAATCTTTATTTTGTCTATCTGATTGAAATATGGCAAAATAAGGAAATTCAGAGCTTATACTATCATATATTCTTTTTATATCTTCTTTGTCTATTGGAATAAGAGTTAATTGTTTTTCTTTATTCTGAATAGAGTTATATATCGCTTTTCTGAAATCTGATAGAACTCGTTTATCTGGAACGTTTGCATCAAGTCCCTTTGCTGTACATATTTTCTTTAAATCTGTTATTCTCAATGCAACAAGAGGTTCTTCTGAAAATTCCTTTAAATAATTGGCAACGATATAACTTGTTAAACTTTTTGCTGTTAGTGACTTTGTGCAATCCCATATTTTTCTTATTTCGAGTAAACCATCTTCATTCAATAAATATTCTGCTTCCAATGATGTTTTTCTTTCTGGGTCTATAAGATATTCTTTATTCTTATCAATTTGAAATGCTACACCTATAACAATTTGCGGAGCTGCCCCAATCCTTAAGTCTTCGATTTCGATTTTCACTGTTTCATTATTGAAGAAAATTTCAAGTGCCTCTAATATCGTTGATTTACCAACATCATTTTTACCAATAATAACATTTAGATTATTATTAAATGGGATTGTTATTTTTTCGTATCCACGAAAGTTCTCAAGGTATAATTTTTTTAGAATCATAACATTATTCTTTTGATTGGTGTTTCTGTATTGGTAAATAATATAGCGAAAGTAACTCAATTTCTGGGAGTTTCAAACTATTTATGGACTTTCTTAATTTGAAAATTCTATTTAGATGCTGAATTTCATCGTTTACCTTCGATTAGCAGGGCTTTTGTCTTCAAAATAACAAAACTGGGAGGAAGAATGTCATAGAGGTATAAAGTGTGGTAAAAATAGAGAATGTCAAAATTGAAAAAATGATTCACCGGATGGAATACAAAAAATATCTTTGCTGATTTCAATGAAAACATAACGATGCCTATCTATTGGATATATTGTATATAAAAAAGAATAAGGAGACCGGACAATTAAGTTCAGTCTCCTCTTTTCTTTTATAACTTAAATCCATCAGGTAGAATCAGGTTTACTTTCTTCCGTACTCCACTGCCATAACGGTATTCCTCCAATTGTTTCTGGCATAATGAAGATTCAGTAAAACCGGATTGAGTGATTAGCCGTTTTCTACCTTCAAGTACCCAGTTCATAATTCCGGGTAATTCTGTAGAAATTATCTTCTCAGCCAGTTTCGGATCCACTTCTGATTTGGGTATCTGGACTTTGAAGGGAACGATAAGAAATAAAAGGAGACCAAGCAATTAAGTTCAGTCCCCTTTTCATTTTTTTAATTAATGGTAATTTATTAGTTCCAGCATTTTGCATTGAATTTGACTTCCATCTTCGTAAATTCTCCAAGTTCAGCAATCAACGCCTATACCTCATTTCTGATTGCTTCGGTAATGGTGATTTTCTTAAAGTTGATAAATGAGTTATTTTGTTCTCGATTTATACTTTCTACGTTCACATCCGAAAGTATTATGGGAGTAGGCGTATTCAATTATTTCAGTAATATCATAATCCGGAATAAGCTCTTCGATGAATGATTTGGCTCTGTCTTTCTATACTCCTGCCTTACATAGAACACCAGCATAAGACATCGCCGTATTGTTTCTCCCGTTGGCTATTGATTTTCCGGTCCAGATAGTTCCAAGAATACGAATTATACTGTCATCGGAAACAACTTGTCTGCTCAGAGTGTTCAGGAAATTGGCTACGTAAGATTCATCCTCGGTTATCATTTCATTTCCGGCTTCATCCTTTATTATGGTTTCTGTAACTGTTTCGGGTATAATTGGTTCAGGGGTGGATGGAACAAAGTGGAAAGGTTGAGGTTTCGGATTTTTCCATAGGTTCGGATCATAACTCAGAAAATTACCTCTGGCTAAATCCACCGTACTCGTATCTTTTTCTGGGCAATCAAACAACTTCAAGAGCTGATTATACAAGTCATAGTGGTAAAGCGGCTCATAGTTATCATGGAGAATAATCGCTTTATAACCCTTACCGCTTGGAGTAACGTAATAGGCATAGACACATGGAAAACTTTGTAACCATTTCCCAAACTCATCCATCTTCTCCGGCTGAATATGGTCAAAATCCAGAGCGGTGAATGAAGAATAGTGAATCAAATCGCTTCTGTTCTTCGTCTTGAAAGTTCCGTTCCATGTTACAGCCGGAAGTTTCATCTTGGCTTTCTCTTTTTCTTCCTTGGTCTTGGCTTTCCTTACCGCATCAACTTTCCCGGCTACATGATAATAGCTGTCGGTCTTGATTATATCCAGTACCTTGTCTATATCATATTCTTCAGGGTGATTGATATCTGTAATCCTGCCGGAACAATGATATTTTTTTTCGGATATGGGATGCTATCTTTAATACAGCTACCTTTTTACCTTCCATTCGGTTGGTTCTATCCTCACAAGTCAAGTAATCGGAAATATCAGAAGCACTTGGATTACCGGGAATATCGAGTTTGGAATATATGTTTTGAAGCAATTCCTTGACCTCCGCTTTCGTATAGTCCTTTCCAACCCTCAGCACTTTTATCAGTTCCTCCGCTATTTTATCTTTAGGAAGTCTATCAAAAGGAGCAGGTTCAATGGCTTGTCTGATATAGTCCTCTCTCCAATGCAATGCTTCAAATCCTTCCTTTCCGAGAGCATCATAATAGGTCTTGAATTTCTTCTCTATAAAGGTACATCCGTCCAACAAATCGGGGAGAGTTTCATGGAGTTCGCAATACATTTTTGCTTTTCTGGAGAATTGCCCGTCTTTGTTCCACTCGCTGAATAATTTCTGTATCTCAGGATTGTCACTGTCTGTTGCTCTGATAACATTTACACCGGAACTTAAAGCCCTGTACATGGAAAAGTCACTCCGATAAATCCGGTCTGAAACTTCCCAGGCTCTTCGTTCCGCTATTTCAAGGATTTCATTTTTGCCTATTCTTATGTTATTGTCCTTATCCTTCACGATACAGCAATAATGATCCTTATGCCCTTGTTGTCTGATTGTATTCTCCATTACCTCCAACTGTTCGTTCTTGTTGGGGACAGCTTCATAATTTTCGATTTGTCGGTTGGTCCTGTCGTTCTTCTCCCTGATTGATTTCTCCAGATCCTCTTTCGTTACCTTTGCTTCCCGTGTATTATAATATAAGGTGGCCGAGTTACGGAAAGGGTTCTCTTCCAGTCTCTGCCTTCCTATGATTTGTTGAAGATCCACAGAGACATCTATCGTCATGCTGCTTACTTTAGGATTGGCGAAAATATAGGAATAGGCATTGGTTGAATAGAAGTCGGCTCCCACATAGACAGTTGAGGTGCAGAAGGTAAACATTTTATGTGGCTCTCCCTTACCCGGAATCTCTTCTATCCTGAACTTCATTCCGGTCTGCCTTGATAATTCATCCAGTTTCTTTATATTGTCACTCTTGGAAGAACAGATGATAGTGGTCTCTTCCGGTTTCAATCCGGACTTCTTGATAATCTTCTTAATCTCGGAAACAGAATTGATATAGAAAACGACTTCCTTCGCTATAAACTCTTCACCGTTTACCATCGTACTTCTGCCATTTCCTGAACGATATTTCTCTATCAATCCCTTACATAGTTCCAATACTGGTTTTCTGGACTTTATAACCTCTACATCGGGTAACTTTGTCATACTCTCCGGCCAAAGTAATTCATAGATGGGTAGAGACTTGAATTGTACCGTCATATCCAGATAAGATTCAAGAAAAGGAGTGGCTGAAAGATAGATTACTTGGGTGAATCTTTGTAGTATTTCCGACAATTCATACTCTGTAGTCGGTTTGAAATGGCAGTCATAGAAAATAACCTGAAACTCATCAACCACGACGATCCATTCACTCAGATTCTCCCCTAAGCCAACCAATACTTCCACGATTTTCCCAAGCGAGTCATAGGTCGTAAGTATCTTGTTCCCTCCATGTTTGATATATTCAGCAAGATCATCATTAAAAGCCAGTATCTCTTTTTCACTACCTGTCTTACTTTCAAAATACTTCTTTTTGTCTCCCTGAAAACGGTAAAGATGAAGGCTGTCGGAAAGATGTTGGGAATACTTGTTATACAGCAGATGTTTCCTTGGACCGGCCAGGATTACTTTTTTGTCGGAACGAATATACATTTCAGTGGCACCACAACCACAAATCCGTTTATTGAGGATGAAAGGCTGGTCATCGGGTAGTAAATTCTCTAGTTCATCCCAATCCGATAAATACTTGATACCGGACGGAACATCTAATTTTATTTTCTTCATTATTCTATAGGTTTTGATTAGTGGGTTGGTCAGAGACAGAAGCCTATATGAAGTATGAATATAGTACATAACCCCGAAGGGATGGAATAATTTATCTACATAAATGCTTACTCTTTAAGCTTTTGTACATGAATTGTAACATTTTTTATTCCACCTTGTCTTCCAGTTATGTCATACATTCCACTTACGTTCCACGCTCTTGTCTCCGACCAACCCAGATTATTCATTTATTGATTGTCCGGCAGCTTGAAATTGGGATTGTTATGGTTTAGTTCTTTCTCCAGCTTATCCATATCCTCTTTCTTCCTTTCCATATACTCTTGATACTCAGGACTGCTTTCTTCCACCCATTTAAGATTATCTGCATGAAAATCCTTGTAATCCATGTTCTTATGAAGTACCCTTGGCCTTTTCATTGTAGATTTATCCCCATCTACATATTCTGCCGCAGCCATCAGATCATCAACATCCGCAGTCTTATCTTCATAGTTTCCCCACTTATTCTTTCGCCTATAGGAAACATAGGGATGCTCTATTGCCTTCATCGAATCTGTGTCGCTGTCTCCGATTTCTTTCACAATAGGTAATGCTTTTTTCTTATCAAGTATTGTTCCATCAACTTTCACTTCCAAACCATTATCTAATTTACGTTTGGTGGCTGTTGGTTTATACTTCCTGACCTCTTTCCATTCAAGATTATTGGCTTGACAGTTTCCTAAGTCGCCATCTTTATGAATCAGAATATATTTCTTTCCGTCTTTAGGCATGGGGTTATAAGCATCGGCAACTAATTCATCCAACGGAACATTCTTAGGTTTGACATTCAGAAATTTGGATCCATCAACATTGGTATGAATCTGTAGAAATCGGTTCCAGTCAGTAGTATTATACTCTTTATAAACACGAGTGCCAGCCCAATTTACTCGAATGCTGTATTTCTTACTAATTCTCAATATTACATTACTTACTACTATATCAAGTGGTATCTTTTTATTACTCTTTGCCATTTTTCTTATTGGTTTTAATGGTTAATAAAATGTTTCTCTCTTCACTCAGGTATTTTACTAAAGAGTTATAGGCTTCGGTTCTTCTACGTTTTCTTGGAACTACAGCAAGAAGTTCACTCAATGTCACTTCAATGCTGAGACCGGAAATGAAATGTTCCTCACCTATATACCTTGTCAGTGCCTCAACGTCATTCTTGAACTTTTCAGGCGTGATACTTACTTTCTCTACGATAACATCAGGAGCAGTATTTTCCTGACGATTCAATGAAGATTCTGAACCTCCAATGGATATATTTTTTATTTTTAAAATCATTTCAGGAGTAAGGATTAGAGGGTTACGGAAGAGTGTTTTAGCGGTTTGAAGCGGATTATGGCTCCCTCAGGTTAAGAAGGAGCTATATTAATCATTAAAGGCTCCAAACATCATCCATCAGTTCTTCTATCCTTTCATCCGTCAGTTCTTCTCCTTGATATTTCATTTTGTCAGAAAACTCATTGAATACATAATACATACAATACTTATGACCGAATACAACTCCTTTCGAGAATAACCACCTTACTTCCCCTGAATCGGATTCGAAGAAGTACCCATTCTTACAAATATCCAGGAAGAAGAGATCTTTCCCGAATTTTGTAGAATCAGAGAAATCCTCAAAAAATATCTTTGTGAAAAAAGCGGGAATTTTCCCTTCCAGGTTATCAGGATATATCATTCCCAGCGTCATGTCATCACCCCCATATTCAAGAACAAACTCTTTGGTCAGACAAGGAATTAAAAACTCTTTCATTTCCGGCCAGTTCATGCCGATATAAGCGATATAATCATCTCCCAGGTTAAAAGAAGGAAAAGCATGAGTATGTGAACCTATATCTGAATGGTCTGATTTTGAATAATTCTCATACAGATTGGTATTATCCCTTATCTTTTGACTGATTTCATTCATAAGACAGGCATTGTTCCCTAAATACTCATACATTACTTCACATAATGATTCATATCCTTTTTTACTCTGAATTGGCAATCTATAGGATGGAAATAAATTGCCGTTGTTACAATTAAATTGCACCATGATTCTTTATTTTGATTTGATTATTAGTTTGTTAGACTCTGTTTCTGTGATATTCTCAGGCATAGGAGGCCTGTAATGAAAAATATCTTATTTCCCATCATCTTATTTTTTTAATAAACTTCAATTGTGATAAAGCAAGCTGGGCCCCTGCTTACGTTATATTAGAATTTCATATATCTGTTGGGAATTGTTTCAACACTTATTTCCTCATCCTTGACAGCAGATTGTAATAAAGCATACCAAAGGTTCAAATCACTACTCACAATAACCAGCTTCTTTTCCAAGTTGTTATCCAGTGAAGTTACAAGATCACCGTTCCCATCTACTACAGATATTCCACGTACTAGATAATCACTGACCGTAGTAACATGAATAATAACAGCTTCAACAGGACACATCAACTGACATTGTAGCTTGTTGATGATTCCGGTGTCTATTTTCGGTTTTTGGGGGAGACAGAAACTATACCCGTCTTCCTTGAGTTTCTTCAAGTTATTCATTTTCTGAATGTCGTTTATGAAATCCCCATCACCTCTCACATGATGGGGAAATCTGCATTAGTGTTTAAAATTGGAATCAGCAAATAATTCGTTCAACTTGGCAATAATCATATTATCCTTGCTCTGGCTGGCGCTCTTCTTCATCTGGCTTATTTCCTGTGCATTGGTAGCTCCTATGCCTTCAAGAAATGCAATCAACAGATTCATGGCCTCACTCCGTTTCATATCCCTTTTTATCAGGGAGTCCAGTTGCTTGTAAATCCATTCCGGTAATACTTTCCAACCGAGAACCTTGGCTGAATTTCCTTCAAAAGATTTGGCGGCTGCTTCATAGAGTCTCTTGTCCTCCTTGAATGATGTAGTATCAGCCAGCTCCTCCAGTTTTTGATCATTGGTTGAAGCCTTGATGCAGACTGTCTTTGAATTGGTTTTGCCACCATTTACCCAAGACCATGCAGCGGAATCAGATCCGGTTTTGGCTTTCTCCTTTACCCACTCCAATTTTTCAGTTGATATACCTTTTTCTTTGGCAGTGGCAAGAAGTTGTGTCACCCAATCCATACCATCCCAAGGGTTCGTTGCTGAATTGGCCTCTCTCAACAACGTGGGAACATCATACTCGCTTATAAGAGGAAGATAGACATAACCCTCATATTCTGTCTTACCTTCTTTCCTTAGTTTCTTGTTCAACTGCCTGAGAGCCTCCATGCGGTGCTGCCTGTCAATTACAATAAGGATAAGATCAAGGTTCGGGGTATCTTCTGTGATTGGATTTCCGTTTTCGTCTTCCAGTTCCAGTCCCGCTTTTAGGCAAACAATGGCAGGTACGACAAGGAATGGAGATATGATACCTTTGCAGGCCAGAATGGAAGCTATTTTTTTCTTGACCTGTTTCGCATCAATATCACGGTTAATCTTGATACGCCCGAAAGTATAACCCATTCCAAGCAGTACAGATAAGGAGTAGATCATTTCCCATGTCAGCTTCATCGGTACTGCTTCTGGGACTTCATCTTTGTTTTCTTCTGAATTAGTTTGTTGTGCATCACCAGCAGATGCACCTGCCTGTAAATCCTTATCCTCTACAGTGGATTCTTTCACATTTGACCCTTGCAGATCCAGTGTGGAAACTGCTTCATCAATTAGATTCTTTTCCATTGTACTTTTAACTTTTAACGTTAAACTTGTTTTTCTTGTCACTCACACGTAGGATTTCAATTACTTTAGGCAGTTCAAAGATCACTACCTTCCCACATTGCAGGGTTGCATCATCAAGCAGACCACAAGCTTTCCAACGGTTGACTGTTGAAACGGAAGCACCAAAGAATCCAGCAAGTCCCTTTACCCCTATTATGAATTGGGGAATACCGGAACAAACCTCTTTCGGAGGCGTTTCATCCCTTTGATTTGTTTTTATTACTCCCAGCTCCAGGCCGGCCATCCAAAAATCTGCAACAGTTGCTTGGAACATCGCTTTTTCCAACAGCGATTGTAGTTCATTTTTTTGCTGTGCCATCTTTTTAAAATTTTAGTTCGTTATACTTTTTGTCTTAATGACGTAGCAAAGGTAAGATGGGAAATAAAGGGATGATTTACTTGGGAACAGCCACAAACTCATATGTTCATTATCTCAAAACATTGTTTATCAACAAATTATATGCAATTATTTTTTTTACGTCAATGCAAAATATTGGGATTCTAGGAACATTTTGGGAACGCTTTGGGAATAAAAAGCGTATCATGGTGTATATTCCAATGGAGAAGAAACAGACGTTATATTCAAATGGTATTTAAAACATCTTTGAGTGATGTTAGAAAAGCGAACGGAAGATAATTTGGATAGTAACGAAAGGTCTGTAGTCCATGCCGGAAAAACATTACGGAGGATTTGGGGGACATATTCAATTTGGTAACTAATAACAGACAATGGAGACCCAATCAATTTACTAGATTTGAATGGATAAATTCGTCTATCGAAAAGAAAATCCCATTCTTTTGTAGAAAGATGTTTTATTATTATTTTCATACCCGATATTAATATCTTTGGAAGTAATCTCAAAATAAGTAAATTTGAGATCTCTAAGTTAATTAGGTTATGGATATTGTTTCTTCTATATCAAAATGAAATGATGTAAATAATATATTAGATATAATTATGAAAAATGAAAAGAGAGTACAAATGCACACAGAATTATATAATCGCAATGTTCGAATATTTGAAAAGGAACATCGAGGAACATGTACAAAATGTAATAAAAAGATTGCTGATGGAGAGACAATACATTTAGGTTATGATAAGCAGTATGAACTTGCTTATGTTTGTGATAATTGCTCGAAAAATTTGGCAACAATAATTGTTAGACATTTGTATAAAAAGGAATTATATATTAAACCAAATAATAAGGCAAAATTATGGAGATTTATGGATCTTGCGAAGTACATATCACTTATTCAGTCTAAGAGTTTATTTTTTGCAAGAGCTGATACTTTTGAAGACCCATTTGAGTGTGCCAAAGGATATAAGAACTTGGAATATAAATGGAATGCTTGTTATGCCGGTTTTTGCTGGGGAGCAATAACTTCTTTGGAGAATTTACCTGATATAAAAAAAACTTATTCTGAAAAAGAAGCGCTAACAGAAGCAAATAGGCTATTGAAACAATTAAAAGATTTATCTAGAAAAGAAAGGCAGAATACATTTATATGTTGTTGGCATGAAAATGAATTTGAATCAGAAGCTATGTGGAAATTATACTCAAATAATTCATCACAAGGTGTTGCAATACAAACAACTTATGAGCGTCTTTATATGGCTTTAGATAAAGATCCCGACATTGATATTGGAAAAATAAATTATATTGATTTTGAAAATCATTTATGCGGAGTTAATGGGTCATTTTGGTATAAAAGAAAGTCATTCGAACACGAAAAAGAGGTTCGTGCTGTAGTTAAGCTTTTTCCAAAAAAGGAACTTGTTCAATCTGTAATGAAACCTATTAACTTAGATGTACTTATTGAAAATATTTATGTTTCTCCAACCTCTCCAAAATGGTTTAGGGATTTAGTTATAGATATAAATATAAAGTATGGCGTTGAAAAAGAAGTATTTCATTCAACCTTAGACAAAGAACCTTTTTATTAAAATTTACAAAGATATTATGTCTTACCTTTCGTTTATCTAAATGAGTAAAGTGAAAAATATTCTTTTTTTAAGTGCACGTTCCATCTAATATTTACATTATTCCGGATGGTTGGAGATTTTTTTAAGCTTTTTGAGTGATGTTTGAAGAATGTCAGAAAATAAATGAAAAATCGCATTTTGTTTTGTGTTAATGATTGAAAAACACTCACAAATCGATTTGAGAAAGCATCACAAAGTATTTTGAGTTTATATATTCTTCACAGCCTTTAACGTAGGAGGGTTAAATGAGTATAAAAGACCGGGGGAGTAAGAGGGGGAGTAGTAGAAAAAAGAAAACCTCCGAGGTGTTGTTTCTCAGAGGTTTACATTGTTATTCGTTTTCCTTAAGCGGTGCGTACGGGACTCGAACCCGTGACCCCATGCGTGACAGGCATGTATTCTAACCAACTGAACTAACGCACCATCATTTCATTTTATCGTTGCTATCTCTCTCGATTGCGGTTGCAAAGGTAGGTATTTTTTTTGAATCTGCAATAGCTGTGATAAACTTTTTTTCAAGGCTTCTTGTCTGTGTTTACTTTTTGTTCTCATATTTAGGAAGTTGTAAAAAATAAGAGATGTAATGTTTAACAAATATTTAGAATTGCTCTTTGCAGCTTGTTTATGTCCTGTTTATATGTTATTTAGTATGCGATTAGACGTCCATATATAGAGAAAACGAAACAATTTTCGCTAACTTTTAAACTTCTTGTTTGAAAAGTTCGTTATTTTGCAATAAATCGTTATTTTTGCGAACTCAAGACAAGAATATTGCAATTAGAGAACAATAAAAATAGAGTTTAGGATGATGAAAACTGCGAAGCTGTTACTTCACTGTCCCGATCAGCCGGGAATTTTGGCAGAAGTAACAGATTTTATAACGGTAAACAAAGGTAATATTATCTATTTGGATCAATATGTAGACCATGTGGAGAATATTTTTTTCATGCGTATCGAGTGGGAATTGGAAAGCTTTCTGGTTCCTCAAGAGAAGATAGAGGACTATTTTGAAACATTGTATGCGCAGAAGTACGGAATGAGTTTTCGCCTTTATTTTTCGGATGTCAAACCGCGTATGGCTATTTTCGTGTCGAAGATGTCGCACTGTCTGTTCGATCTGCTGGCGCGCTATACGGCAGGTGAATGGAATGTGGAGATACCTCTTATAATAAGCAATCATCCAGATTTGCAGCATGTAGCAGAACGCTTCGGCATACCTTTTCATCTGTTTCCTATTACTAAGGAGACAAAAGAAGAGCAGGAAAAGAAAGAAATGGAACTGCTTGCCAAGCACAAGGTGAACTTCATTGTACTGGCACGTTATATGCAGGTCATTTCCGAGAAAATGATAGACACTTATCCCAACCGCATCATCAATATTCATCACTCTTTCCTTCCGGCATTTGTAGGGGCGAAGCCCTACCATGCAGCATTCGAGCGTGGTGTGAAGATTATAGGAGCTACCAGCCACTACGTTACTACGGAATTGGATGCAGGGCCTATCATCGAGCAGGATGTGGTGCGTATCACTCATAAAGATACTGTGCAGGATCTGGTGAACAAAGGCAAGGATTTGGAGAAAATCGTCCTCTCTCGTGCCGTTCAGAAGCATATCGAGCGTAAGGTGTTGGCGTATAAAAATAAGACAGTAATATTTAATTAGTAGTTGATGAAGGTTGCAGTTGTCAAATATAATGCAGGTAACATCCGTTCAGTTGATTGTGCCTTGAGGCGTTTGGGTGTTGAGGCGGAGATTACGGCCGATGAAGCTGTGTTACGGGCTGCGGATAAAGTTATTTTTCCAGGAGTGGGTGAGGCGAAGACCACCATGGACTTCCTGAATGCCGGTGGAATGGGCCGGTTGATAAAGGAACTGCGTCAGCCTGTGTTGGGTATCTGTTTGGGTATGCAGTTGATGTGCCGCTATTCGGAGGAAGGAGATGTGGACTGTCTCGGTATTTTTGACGTTGACGTGAAACGCTTTGTTTCGCAAAAGCATGAGGATAAAGTACCCCACATGGGCTGGAATACGATTTCGCAGACCAGTAGCAGTCTCTTCAAAGGCTTTGCGAAAGAAGAATTTGTTTATTTCGTACATAGTTTTTATGTTCCGGTTAACGATTGTACGGCTGCCGTAACGGATTATATACTTCCGTTCAGTGCTGCTTTGCATAAGGATAATTACTATGCCACCCAGTTTCATCCCGAAAAAAGTGGAAGTGTGGGCGAACGTATCTTGCAGAACTTTTTGGACTTATAGTGAAAGAATCCGATATTTGATAATTCGTAATAAATTGAAATGATAGAGTTAATTCCCGCTATTGACATCATCGACGGAAAGTGCGTACGCCTCTCCCAGGGTGATTATGACAGCAAGAAAGTGTATAATGAGAACCCCGTAGAAGTAGCTAAGGAACTTGAAGCGCATGGTATCCGACGCCTTCATGTGGTAGACCTCGACGGAGCCGTTTCCCACCATGTGGTAAATTACCGCACGCTGGAGCAGATAGCTTCCCGTACTTCTTTGGTTATAGATTTCGGTGGCGGGGTGAAGAGCGATGAAGATTTGGTCATTGCATTTGAAAGCGGTGCACAGATGGTGACGGGCGGTAGCATTGCCGTAAAGAATCCCGAACGTTTCTGTCACTGGTTGCAAACATACGGCTCGGAGAGAATAATTCTCGGAGCTGATGTAAAAGATCATAAGATTGCCGTCAACGGTTGGAAGGATGAGAGTGCTTGCGAATTGTTCCCGTTTTTGGAAGATTATGTCGGGAAAGGTGTTCGTAAAGTCATCTGTACCGACATCAATTGCGACGGTATGCTGCAAGGTCCTTCCATATCTCTGTATAAAGAGATGTTGGAAGCGCATCCCGACCTTTACCTTATAGCCAGTGGCGGAGTGAGTTGTGCCGAGGATATTCGCCAACTGGAAGCAACGGGTATACCTGCCGTTATTTTCGGTAAGGCATTGTATGAAGGGCGTATAACTTTTAAAGAACTGGAAGCGTTTATGATATAAATTTGCGTAACATTGCATTCATTATTGTTGCTCAACGTAAATCAAGTCATAAATCCAAAATCATAAATAAAAGAAGAGTGTTAGCAAAGAGAATCATCCCCTGTCTTGACATCAAAGACGGACAGACCGTAAAAGGGACTAATTTTGTAAACCTGCGTCATGCAGGCGATCCGGTTGAACTGGCGCGTGCTTATAGTGAGCAGGGGGCCGATGAGTTGGTCTTTCTGGATATTACCGCCAGTTTTGAGGGGCGCAAGACATTTGCCGAACTGGTGAAGCGTATTTCCGCCAACATCAGCATACCTTTCACCGTAGGTGGCGGAATCCATGAACTGAGTGATGTAGACCGGCTTCTGAATGCCGGCGCGGACAAAATATCCGTCAATTCCTCGGCTATTCGCCGTCCCGGACTGATTGACGAGATAGCCAAGCATTTCGGTTCGCAGGTTTGTGTATTGGCTGTTGATGCCAAGCAGACGGAAAAGGGTTGGTGGTGTTATCTCAACGGCGGACGTGTGGAGACCGACAAAGAACTCTTTGCCTGGACAAAGGAAGCGCAGGAGCGCGGTGCGGGCGAGGTGCTTTTTACCAGTATGAGCCATGACGGCGTAAAGACCGGATATGCCAACGAAGCCCTTGCCGCTCTTGCCGACAGACTTTCCATACCTGTTATCGCATCGGGCGGAGCAGGCGTGAAAGAGCACTTCCGTGATGTCTTTCTGGAAGGAAAAGCAGATGCCGCCTTGGCCGCCAGCGTTTTTCATTTCGGAGAAATTAAAATTCCCGATTTAAAATCGTATCTTTGCGCCCAAGGAGTCGCAATGAGAAGATGATAAGGAGTTATAAGTTATGGGTTATAAGTTATTCGCTGCTGCACGAAGCACGGATGAAAACGACTCATAACAATAACTCACAACAAAATAACTCATAACTTATAACTTAAAAAGATGTTGGACTTTGATAAAATGAACGGACTCGTTCCGGCAATTATACAGGATGCTGACACGGCCAAGGTGCTTATGTTAGGTTTTATGAACCGGGAAGCATATGATAAGACGGTAGAAACGGGTAAAGTAACATTCTTTAGCCGTACCAAGAACCGTCTTTGGACAAAAGGTGAGGAGAGCGGCAATTTCCTGAACGTGGTTTCCATGAAAGAGGATTGCGACAAGGATACTTTGCTGATTCAGGTACATCCTGTCGGTCCGGTTTGTCATACGGGTACGGATACTTGCTGGGGAGAGAAGAACGAACAGCCCGTTATGTTCCTGAAACTTCTTCAGGACTTTATCGACAAGCGTCATGCTGAAATGCCGGAAGGCTCTTACACAACCAGCCTGTTCCGGTCGGGTGTCAATAAAATGGCGCAGAAGGTAGGTGAAGAAGCAGTTGAAACTGTTATTGAAGCATGCAACGGTACCGACGAGCGTCTGATATACGAGGGAGCCGATTTACTGTATCATCTTATCGTATTGCTGACCTCTAAAGGTTATCGCATAGAAGATTTGGCACGTGAGCTGGAAGAACGTCACAGTGCGGATTGGAAGAAACACTAAGTTGTTATGGATGAAGTGCTGATACGATATAAAGATGTGGAGATACACCAGCAAGAGCTGTGTGTGTTGAACGATGTAAACTTGGAGTTACATAAGGGAGAGTTTGTCTATCTCATCGGTAAAGTCGGTTCGGGTAAGACGAGTTTGCTCAAAACCTTTTACGGTGAACTGGATGTGGCGGCGGGCGATGCCGAGGTGTTGGGATATGATATGTTGCATATCAAGCGCAAGCATATTCCGCAGTTGCGTCGTAAGTTGGGTATCGTATTTCAGGATTTCCAGTTGCTCACCGACCGTACGGTGTATGACAATCTTGAGTTCGTGCTCCGTGCCACCGGGTGGAAGAATAAGGGAGAGATAAAAGATCGTATCAACGAAGTATTGCAATTGGTAGGTATGAGCAATAAAGGTTATAAATACCCCAATGAATTGTCGGGAGGCGAACAACAGCGTATCGTGATAGCCCGTGCTGTACTAAACTCTCCGGAAGTAATTCTTGCCGATGAGCCAACCGGAAATCTGGATGTGGAGACGGGATTTGCCATAACCCGGCTTTTACATAGTATCAGTGAGGCGGGTTCGCTGGTTATTATGACTACGCACAATATGCAGTTGCTTTGGGAATATCCGGGGCGCGTATACCGTTGTGCCGATCATTTGATAACGGACGTAACGGAGCAGTATTCCGTTGCGTCGTCAATAGAAGAGAAATAAACAAGATTATATAACATTTTAATACAGAAACGAAAATGAAAGTTTTAAAGTTTGGAGGTACTTCAGTAGGTTCGGCTCAGCGAATTAAGGAAGTGGCCAAATTGATTACCGATGGTGAACGTAAGATTGTGGTTCTCTCTGCCATGTCGGGTACCACAAACACATTGGTTGAGATTTCGGACTATCTGTACAAGAAGAATCCGGAAGGTGCTAATGAGATTATCAACAGACTGGAAACGAAATATCGCCAGCACATTGATGAACTTTATGTCACTCCCGAATATAAGCAGAAAGGTCTGGAACTTATCAAATCTCATTTCGACTATATCCGTTCTTACACCAAAGACCTTTTTACGCTGTTCGAGGAGAAGGTAGTGCTGGCGCAGGGTGAGTTGATTTCTACCGCCATGATGAATTACTATCTGCAGGAATGTGGTGTGAAGTCGGTTTTGCTTCCGGCTTTAGAATATATGCGTACGGACAAGAATGCTGAACCTGATCCTGTTTACATCAAAGAAAAACTTCAGGTTCAGCTTGAGTTGCATCCCAATGCCGACATTTATATTACACAAGGTTTTATCTGCCGCAACGCCTATGGCGAGGTAGACAATCTGCAGCGTGGCGGCAGCGATTATACCGCTTCTCTGATAGGTGCGGCTGTCAATGCTTCCGAAATCCAGATTTGGACGGACATCGACGGTATGCACAACAACGACCCGCGTATTGTGGACAAGACCTCTCCCGTGCGCCATCTTCATTTTGAAGAGGCAGCCGAGCTGGCATACTTCGGTGCAAAAATCCTGCACCCTACCTGTATCCAGCCCGCCAAGTATGCTAACATCCCCGTGCGCCTGCTCAATACAATGGATCCTACGGCTCCGGGTACACTCATCTCCAACGATACGGAGAAAGGCAAAATCAAGGCTGTAGCTGCAAAGGATAATATCACAGCTATCAAAATCAAGTCCAGCCGTATGTTGCTTGCTCATGGTTTCTTGCGTAAAGTGTTTGAAATCTTTGAAAGTTACCAGACTTCTATCGACATGATTTGTACGTCCGAAGTAGGTGTATCCGTTTCTATCGACAATACCAAGCATCTCAACGAGATTCTGGACGATTTGAAGAAATACGGTACGGTGACGGTGGACAAGGACATGTGTATCATCTGCGTGGTAGGCGACCTCGAATGGGAGAACGTCGGCTTTGAAGCCAAAGCGCTCGATGCCATGCGCGACATACCGGTACGTATGATTTCTTTTGGCGGTAGCAACTATAACATTTCTTTCCTTATCCGCGAATGTGATAAGAAACAGGCTTTGCAGTCGCTCAGCAATGCGCTGTTCAACGAGTAATAAAAGAAAACAGTAGATATGAGCGCTTTTACCTTCTTGATAAAAGCGCTCTTTTTAACTAAACGAAGATATAACCCATAATAATTATATGAAAGGAACATTTCCTATTGACAAATTCCGCGAATTACGTACCCCGTTTTATTATTACGACACGAAGGTGCTGCGCGATACCCTTTCCTGCATCCGTACCGAAGCGTCACGATACGATAACTATTCGGTGCATTATGCGGTAAAGGCCAATGCCAATCCTAAGGTTCTGACTATTATCCGTGAGAGCGGGTTGGGAGCGGACTGTGTGAGCGGCGGTGAAATCCGTGCGGCAATCAAGGCTGGTTTCCCAGCCGACAAGATTGTGTTTGCCGGAGTGGGTAAGGCAGATTGGGAGATAAATCTTGGATTGGATTATAATATCTTCTGCTTTAATGTAGAGTCCATACCCGAACTGGAAATTATCAACGAACTGGCCGCAGCCAAAGGCAAGGTAGCCAATGTTGCTTTCCGTATCAACCCCAATGTAGGCGCGCATACGCATGCCAACATCACTACCGGATTGGCGGAAAACAAGTTCGGTATCAGTATGGAAGATATGGACCATGTGATAGACGTGGCGCAGGAGATGAAAAATGTCAAGTTCATCGGGCTGCATTTCCATATCGGTTCGCAGATATTGGATATGGGCGATTTTGTGGCTTTGTGTAATCGTGTCAACGAATTGTTGGACAAACTCGAAGCCCGTCAGATACGTATCGAACACGTTAATGTGGGTGGTGGACTCGGCATTGATTACGGACATCCCAATCGTCAGCCTGTACCCGATTTCAAAAGCTATTTCGAAACCTACGATAACTGCCTGAAACTCCGTTCTTATCAGACACTTCATTTTGAATTGGGGCGTTCGGTAGTGGGGCAGTGCGGTTCGCTTATTGCAAAGGTTTTGTATGTAAAGCAAGGTACTAATAAGCAGTTTGCCATTCTCGATGCAGGTATGACGGATTTGATTCGTCCCGCACTCTACCAGGCATTCCATAAGATAGAGAACATCACTTCCGATGCTCCACAGCAAACCTATGATGTAGTGGGGCCTATCTGCGAATCATCCGATGTCTTTGGCAAGGCTGTCGATTTGAACGGTGTGAAGCGTGGCGACCTTATAGCCCTTCGCTCTGCCGGAGCTTATGGTGAAATCATGGCTTCAGGTTATAACTGCCGTGAGTTGCCGCAAGGTTATACATCGGACGAACTGGTATAAGTGCAGTACAAGATTTGAATGATTTATCAAGCACGGGAACATCCTTTTTGTTTCTGTGCTTGTTTTTTATAGCTACCTGATTTTTTTGTTGTATTTTTACAGCATTAATATCTGATATAAATCCATTATGAAACACAAGTCGATTTTCTTTTTACTTAGCCTGATATTTAGTTCGTTTTGTCTTTCGGCGCAGGAATTGCCGAAAGAAGTGGTCTGGCAAGAGATAGAGGGAGTTAATGTACCGATTCCGCCTCAGACGCATCCCCGTTTGTATGTTCGCTCATCCGATTTACCCGCGTTGAAGGAACGCCTGAAAACTCCTCAGGCACAGCAGACACTTTCTCTTATGAAAGAGCTGAGCAAAGACCGCACTCCGGCCGAAGAAGCTGCTGTTACAAACCGCGGTTTCCGCTATTATTACGAGATGCGCGGCGTTACATCGCGGGTGCAGTTGCAAGCCCTTGACTATCTGTTGGAAGGTGACAAACGTTTGGCACGCAAGGCCATTACAGCCATGCTCGATACATTGCAGCGTGCCTCTTTCGGCACTCGTTCCGACTTGTCGCGGGCCAGCGGAGCCATGTTGATAACGGGGGCTATGGTATATGACTGGTGCTACGACCAGATGAAGAGTTCCGAGAAGCAGGCTTACATCAAAGAATTTATCCGTCTGGCAAAGAGTATGGAATGCGGTTATCCGCCACGCAATAACCAACCCATAGCGGGGCATCCGTCGGAGTGGATGATTATGCGCGATATGCTGTCGGCAGGTATTGCCATTTATGATGAATATCCCGATATGTACAATCATGTCATTACCATGCTCTATCGTGATTATATCCCGGCACGCAACTATTTTTACGAAGGGCAGAACTATCACCAGGGCACGAATTATGTACATGTCCGCTTTGCCTGCGACCTCTTTCCTTTATGGATTCTGGATAAGATGGGAGCCGGTAGCATTTACAGCTCTTCGGCGAGGTTCGTACTCTACGACATTATCTACCGCCGGCGTCCCGACGGAGTGTTGATGCCTGCGGGCGATGATTATCCGCAGAACCGTCCCGCATTGCTTACTATGCCGACGCCTATGTTTTTGGCTTCCAGTTATTATAAAGATGAATATCTGGCTTATGAGTTCGAGCGTAATCCCCGGTTGGACAAGTCGGGCAACGAGTCCATGAACCATTGTCTGATATGCGAACTGTTGTGGCGTGACTACACCCTGAAAGGCAAGGCCCCCGACGACCTTCCTTTGACACGTTATTCCGGTACTCCCTATGGTTGGATGATTGCCCGTACCGGTTGGGATGCCAACAGCGTGATTGCCGAGATGAAAATTAATGAGCAATTTGTGGGCAACCACCAGCACATGGACGGCGGCAGTTTCCAGATTTATCACAAAGGCCCTTTGGCTATCGATGCCGGTGCTTATAGCGGTAGTTCGGGCGGCTATAACAGTCCCAATAACAAAAATTACTTCAAACGTACCATTGCCCATAATTCATTGCTGGTGTACGACCCTGACGAAAAGTTCGGCTGTTGGAACTATGGCGGGGGGGGGAAAGACACGGTTTGCAACCAATGACGGTGGGCAGCGTATGTGCGGCGAAGGTTGGAAAACCTGCAATTCGCTCGACAGCCTTTTGTCCGAGGAATATACAGTAGGTAAAGTGTTGGCTCATGGATTTGGTCCTGACGCGCAGGCTCCCGATTATTCTTATTTGAAGGGGGATATAACACAAGCCTATACCCGGAAAGTGAAAGAGGCGAAACGTTCTTTCGTATTCCTCAACCTGAAGTCCGAAACCGTGCCTGCCGCACTTATTGTATATGATAAAGTATCGGCTTCCAATCCCGATTTCCGCAAATACTGGTTGCTGCATAGCATCGAAGAACCCACGCTTGAAGGTAATACTTTCACCGTGCGGCGCACCAAAGACGGTGATAGCGGTATGCTGCACAACACCGTCCTTTTACCTCAGACGGATAATCTTCGTATTGATAAGATTGGTGGTCCCGGTAAGGAAAATTGGGTGTTCGGCACTAACTATCCCAACGATGCCGTAGCCCCTTATCTTGACAATGCCAACGAGCGCGGAGCCTGGCGGGTAGAAGTTTCACCCGTTGCCCCTGCCGTTACTGATAACTTCCTGAATGTGATACAGGTTGCCGATAACCGATGCAACAAGTTGAACGCAGTGCAGCGTATTGAGGATGACCGGATAATAGGTGTTCAGTTAGCCGATCGTGTCGTTACTTTTGCCAGGAGCAGCGAACCGCTGCAGAAAGATTTTACCCTTACAGTTAACGGTACGGGTACATATAAATTTGTCATTACCGACCTTAAAGCAGGAAACTGGCAAGTAAAGAAAGACGGTCGTGTCTTTATTCCGTTGACCGAGGTGCAGGCTTCCGATGGAGTGCTTGCTTTTGAGGGGAGTGCCGGCAGTTATGAATTTTGTAGGTAATAATCCCATAGTGAATAAATAAAGATATGAACGTATAGACTTGCTCTTTACACTAAAAATTTAATCAAGTCCTAATTCAGTATATAGCTCTATATCTTTATTTATTTGCTTATCTTTGTGCAGCAAATAATAATCATCGTGAATATGCAGAATACAATATATACATCAGCAAAGCCTTTTGTAAAGTGGGTCGGTGGAAAAACACAGCTTTTGAAAGATATCAAACATGCTCTGCCGGCTAATCTTGTACAAACGAAAGATATTATCTATGTAGAACCATTTGTGGGAGGTGGTGCTGTGTTATTTTGGATATTACAGCAGTTTCCTAATATTAAAAGGGCTGTAATCAATGATATAAATCCTCATTTGATAACAACATATAAGATTGTTAAAGAACAGCCGGGCAAATTAATTGAAAGATTAAAGGTCTTTCAAAACGAATACATCCCTTTAGGAGAAGAAGATAGGAAAGTATATTATTTAGCAAAGCGTGATATTTATAATAACTCTTCTTTACCCGAAGTTGAGATAGCCGCTTTATTCATCTTTTTAAATAGAACTTGTTTCAATGGCTTGTATAGGGTAAATTCAAAAGGTAAATTTAATGTGCCTCACGGTAAATATGCTACTCCCAGGATTTGTGATGAAGATACTATTTTGGCAGATTCACATGTTCTACAAAAAGTGGAAATATTATGTGGAGATTTTGAGGAAACGGCTATTTACGCTTCCTCTAATTCATTGTTCTATTTTGACCCCCCGTATAAACCTTTAAGCAAAACGTCTTCTTTCAATTCGTATGCTAAAGAAGAATTTGATGATAATGAACAAATCAGATTACGTGACTTCTGCTGTAAAATAGCAGAACATAAAGCTAATTTTATTTTGAGTAATTCTGATGTAAAAGGCAAGGATGAAGATGAGGGCTTTTTTGATGAAATATATAATGCCTACAATATTCGGCGTGTAATGGCAACACGGATGGTTAATGCCAATCCTGATAAAAGGGGGAAATTATCCGAACTTATGATTTCTAATATTAATATGAGTTATAGGTAAATGACTATGAAAAGAAATTTCAATGATTGGCTTGCGCAATTCCGTTCAAGTATCGCTAATTATGAATATTATACAGACTTCAATAAGGTTTTTGAAAATGTAGATGCCATTAAAATAGAATTGAATATAATGAATTCTCTTATTGGCAGTAAAAACATTGAGGCTGATTTTGATATTCTATTGGCTACATATCCTAATGTTTTAAAGTGCATCCCTATTTTGATAGCCAAACGTGAAATGGATATAGCGGCTGTAGATGAAGAAGGAAGTTTCTGCTATAATTTTAGGAAGATGAATTATAGTATAGACCAGTATAAAGTCTTTATGCGTAAAACCGGTATTTTCAACTTGCTTGAGAACCGCATTGTAGGGAGCCTTGTGGACTACGTTACCGGTGTAGAAACAGGGCTCGACTCTAACGGAAGAAAAAATAGAGGTGGACATTTAATGGAAAATCTTGTTGAGTCTTTCATTCAAAAAGCGGGATTTATAAAAGACAAAACGTATTTCAAAGAAATGTATATCCATGAGATAGAAGAAAAGTGGGGTATAGACTTGTCTACCATATCTAATCAGGGTAAAGCTGAAAAACGGTTTGATTTTGTTATTTCTACTCCTAGTATGATATATGGAGTAGAAACCAATTTTTATGGGAGTAATGGTTCTAAACTGAATGAAACGGCAAGAAGTTATAAAACAATAACATTGGAAACCAAAGAACTTGTAGATTTTACTTTTGTTTGGTTTACCGATGGGCAAGGGTGGAAGAGTGCACGTAATAATTTGGAAGAGACTTTCGATGTGCTTGAACATATCTATAACATTAGTGATATGGAGAATGGCATTATCAATGAAGTGATGAAATAAGTAGAAATAATGAAAAATCTATATCAGCATAGTATTGATTTGAAGAAAATCTGTATTGATAATACAGATAAAGATTCTTTTTCGCAGAAACTCATGAATTTGCCTTACAGAGGATATGAAGTGGAAGAACTTCCCGATAACCGGAAAATTGTCATAACCAAGCCGGGCGGTAAAAACGTATATAGAACAACTCAAAAGGAAGATTTTATAGTATTTATATATAATCCTTGTAATGATAGCCTTTGGCAAATATCTCATTATCAAATTTTAGATGATATTAAAAATAAAGTTCGGGAGAATAAAGAAGAAGCTAAAAAGTTTTTATCTTTAATGGAAAGGGTTTATAATGGAGAAGAACCTGCAGATTTTATAAATGATATACGTGCATTACACTTTGTTTCAGGAGAGTCTCCTGAAGTTTTAATTAAAGCATATAAATGGATATGGGGACAAGAGGATATTAATTATCCTACAGGAAAAGGTCGTAGGATGTCTTGGGAGTCTTACCAGGAAATTATTAAGAAATTATGATCCCTTATTTCAAATCCACTGACCGGGCCTTTACTTTGCTTCATGGTGACTGTATTGAACTATTAAAACAATTCAGTTTCAAGTTCGATATGATATTTGCCGACCCGCCTTATTTTTTGAGTAATGGTGGGATAAGTATACAGAGTGGAAAAGTTGTGTGTGTGGACAAAGGTGAATGGGATAAAGGTGGAACGCCGGAATATGTGGATTTGTTTAATAGAGCGTGGATAAGCGAATGCCGCCATAAATTGAAAGACAACGGAACGATATGGATAAGCGGTACGTACCATAATATTTTTTCTATCGCCAACATTTTGACTGAACTTAATTTTAAGATTCTTAATGTTGTAACATGGGCAAAAACCAATCCGCCCCCTAATGTCTCATGTCGTTATTTTACTTATTCCACTGAATTTATAATTTGGGCCCGTAAATTGGCTAAAGTACCACATTGTTATAACTATGATGTGATGAAGCAAATCAATAATAGCAAGCAGATGAGAGATGTATGGCATCTGCCGGCTATTGCCCAATGGGAAAAATCCTGCGGGAAACATCCTACGCAAAAGCCATTGTCTGTATTGTCGCGTATTGTTTTGGCGTCAACTGATAGTGGAGCATGGATTCTCGACCCGTTTACAGGCAGTAGCACAACAGGGATTGCAGCAAATCTGCTTGGTAGACGTTTTTTAGGTATAGATAAAGAAGAAGAGTTTCTTATTCTTAGTCAAAGCCGTAAAAAAGAAATTGAACATTTATCAACCTTTTCTTTATTTCGTAATAAAATTAAAGATATTGCTCTTTTGGATAATATGGGACTATTGCCTGCACAAGAGGACTTTGCTTGCGGTTATGATTTACCCTTTTAATGAACATCCAAGAGTTCTTTGTTACGGTTGTTTTGGGTTTGAAAATATAGGTCTGTATAAAATAGTGCTCCCCGCACTTCACAGTGCAGGGAAGGCACAGCAAACAAACAAAACATTTCTGATTTGAATAAAGAGATATTCTTATCAGACGTTTTTGTTTTAGGTATTTAGAGCGTTTTAATGCTTTGGAAGTGGAAGTTGAATATAAGTTGTGTATGTAAATTCTATATTCTCATTTGTACAAAGCAATGATTTCTTATTATTTTAAGCTATTTATTTCGTACACACCGGATAACAAAAGCTATTATTTCACCTGTTGAAGAGTCTTCACCCCCAATGAATTCATTTTGAAGATGTCTGTTGTACGTAGTGCATAGATAGTATCCTATGGCATCAAAATAAGGTTCGTGCGGATGTCCGTCGGTAAATCTCATGAAGCTACTATATGGGAGTTTTAATACATCTCCGTATATTGTGTATCCATCTTTGGGTACTCCTTTTGCATAGGAAAGCAAATTATTGAACTCTTGTAAAGTAGGAGTTCTCCAAGTGCTATTAGGTTCAACTTTTCGACATGGGTCTCTTGAATCGGACCAAGTTGTGACAAGTTCCGGATTATTTGGCAACGGATTATTGAATACAAAATAGTCCGGAGCATTATTTGCTTTGCTGCATGTCAGTGTATTGGGATAGATACCATATTTTTTTGTTTCTGCTGTATAATATAAGTTTCCATTTGCCCAAATATTTCCCCCGATAATATACCCTTCTGTTGTGGTGAATGAAACGTTGTTGTAATAGGTATTATTGGCGTTAAGAGTCACTCCGGATAATGTTGTGCTCCTATTGCTAAATGGTTTGTTGCCGATGGTAAGATTCAATTTTATCGTTACGCTTGCAGAAGTTTGCGGCAATAAATACGTGTAATTGCTATACACACTCATCGCATTCGGACTGCTCCAAGTGATATTTATCGTTCCCGATCCGGCTTGTGCTGTCAGTGCATTGTTTGTGAAAGAATAGGTAGCATTATGTTTGGGCAGAGTCACTGTACCCGTACATGCCGTAATTATTCCCATTCTTTCGGCTTGGGCAATGGCTTGTACTCTGTATCGTGCACAATGATGTTTGAACACGATGTTACTCAACGTATATTTGCTACCTGTATTGTTAATTACAACTCCAGCTTTTACATACGTCATAAAATTTTGCCCGTTTGTTACGGGAACACTTGTAGAGCTGTTGGTAAATGTGGTAATGGCGCTTGAATTGCCGTATGAATAAACGATGAATGTATAAGTCCCCATAGGGAGAATAAGGCTCTTTGTGGTTTGTACGCTGCTTCCCGACAGCTTATAATCTCCATATCCGGCATAGTTTGCAGTGGAAATTTCGGTGGCGGTAGCCGATTTATAAGCTATGACCCGGAAAGTTATGTTATCTTCCATGTTTGCCCAGCGGGTGGCGGCTTCATCGGTTGCATATCCTGCGGGGTAATACAGTGTACTCACTTCCATATTCAAGTCGTATTCTCCTTTTTGTTTGACGGTTTTTGTTATTCCGCTTCGTGTGCCGGCAATCTCTTCCGTGCTCCAGCCGTTTGTCTGGGGAGCTTCCACCTCAACGAGGATGTTGTTGGGAGAGGGGTTCTCTATGCTGTCCTCGTATTTTCCGCACCCGATTATCAGCAGGACAACCGATATATGGAATAACATATTTCTTATCATTCGTCTCATTTTTTTAAGGTAAAGTAATCGTTTATGAACCGTTTGTCATTTTTGCACCTGCTACCATTGATCCGGACTTTGAGGCATGGTTATTGTTCCCGAACCTGCCGATGTTTGTCCGCTCCACGCTTCTGCTGATATACTTGTTGCTATCACCAATGTCTTGTCGCCCGTAAGTGCTGCTGCTTCCGTGGTATATCCCGCATTGTTCACCGCCTTGATATTCACGATGTAGCGGCAGTTCCTTTTTAGCGGAATATAACTTCCCCCGCTGGTAAGGTCCACCCTGTAATAATGTGTGCTTCCCGCATAAGTACCTCCTACGACAAGGCATACATTATTGTCCCTGCCATTTCCTTGCGGTGTTTCCGCTACGTAGATAGTCCGTATCAGTGATTTGCCGTCCGTGCAGGTGTAAGTCAGCGCATCGTTTGTTCCGGCATCCGGGGGGATGGATATGGACGCAACCACGTTATCGGTAATTGTCCCACCGTTTACAGGAGCTGCGTAGCCTTTATTCTTGGTACGGTACACGCTGACTGTTTTCAACGTAAATCCGCTTATTCCTGCTGCTGTTTCTCCATTTAGCATACATCCCACATCTATGCGTGCCAGCGAACGCAGCAACGTGATGTTTCCCAAAGATGTGGCAGGAGTGATGGCTTGCGTTGCAGTCGTTTCTCCCCACATAGGGAAACGGCTGTAGTTTGTCGTTCCGGTTGCATTCCACATTCCGGTGGCATCGAACGTTATCATTTTCAGAACATCGTTTTTGGCAGTGTTATCCGGAATGACGGGTAGTTTCTTTCCGGCATTGGCTATGACTACAAGTCTGTATTTCTCGCCTATCAGGCTTTGTTTCAGGGTCACTATGTACTTTTCATCCTGTAACTGTATTTGCGGCGCCTCATAGCTGAACGTTTCCGTGGAACTGTTTGCCTTGAATACCAATACTTTCAGTTGGGCTATGTCTATTGCATTTTCCTCGTTGGATGTAATGGCGCGGGTGGCGGTACTTCCGTCCGTTGCCGTCGGTAGCGAAATGCGGAGTGTGAGCATTACTTCGCCATTGTCGGTCAGTGTGCCAGGTTGCCCATTGTCGCAAGCCAGCAGGGCAAGGACGATTACCGCACAGGTTACAATGCGTAATAATGTGGCGGATTTGCTTCTATATTCCGATAGCCCTGTCATACTTTCTTTAATTTACATTTCCGTTTCCTGTTCCACTTCTCCCCATGGCAGTACTTTTACGAATACTCTTATTTCGGTCTTTCTGAAATCTATTTCAATGTCAGTTTGCTTTCCGGCTTCCGCTCGTAAGAGGTGTAGCTCGTTATCCTGCGTAATGGTGCATAGTTTTTCCTGCCCTCTGTATATTTCCACTTCGATACATTCTTCTTCTTGGGTTGGAAATATGCGAAAGGGCGGAGCATAGGCATCTCCTTGCTCATCTGTAAAGGTTGGCGGTTTGTATCTTGCGTTTTCTCCGGTTACTTTTCCCATGAAATCCACTTCGGAACCCGTTCCCCGTACAATGAAGGTATAGGTTTCTCCCTGATACGGATAGCGTTCTGCAAGATAGCGTGTCCGTATGCTCAACCCTGCGGTCATTCTTTCCATAACCAGCGTGATTTTTTCCTTTTGTATGCTCCTTGTAGCGGTGTTGTTCAGCTCCTTGCGGCAGTAAAAGAGGTCAGTAACAGGTAAATGGCTTCCTTCGGCATGTTGTTTCAGTTTCAGGCGTGCTTCCTCTAGCAGGGTCCCCGGTTTGATTTTGGCGGTAATCAGGGTATCTTCCTTGATGTTTCCCCACGCTACGAGGGTAAGCCGTGCTTCTTTGTGGTTTCCGAAAAGATAGTCTGATGACACTCCTGCAGGAACCATGCGTACAAAACCGTTTTCTCCGAAAAGATACACTTCCGATTTCTCCAGTACACCGCTTTGGGTGAGATCATTACCTGCCGCATCCACTACCCGCACGTGTATTTCGTACTGCATGCAGTCTCCGGTGTCTTCCCGCACGCATGATACGTGCAGAAAGGCAAGGCAGGCATATGATGCCGTAAGTATGGCTGTGCGGATAGGTTTCATTACTGTTTATGGTTTCGGGTAATTATTCGAATGTCACGTCCTGCGTGATGTTCAGTGCCCAGTCGGCTACACTCACTGTCAGTTCGAGTGAAGTAGGGTTTATCTCTCCGGTGGGGTCACCGGTTCCTATATTCTTGATAGTTGCCTTGATGGCATAGGTCGTGTTGCGGGCAATGTTTGAAGTACCCGTGCCCGAAGCTCCGGTGATATTTGTTCCGGTCTGGCTCTTGTTGACGATTATCGGATAATAGATGGTGGTTCCTGCATCACTTGCACTTTTCTTGAACGTTCCTTCCAGTACCAATGCCGTACGGGTGGTCTCTTCGTTGGGGAGTATATAGAACCAGTAGTCGGTTTTATGCTCGGTACCTACGCTTACCGGGGGAGTGACCGAATTTGCCAGATAAGCTACAGTTCCGCTGGAGCCGGTGTAGTTTCCGGTCAGATAATCCGGTGTGCTCATTTTGGTGGTGCTGTATCCTCCCGTGCCCGGTACAGCTTCTTTCACGGCATTCCGCACAAAGATGTTTTTCAGTTCGTAGGATGCCGCCGAGTACTGTCCGTTGGGGTCAAATTCGGTTCTGATGCCGCTTACGGACACTCTTGCAACGAGCCTGCTCAGCCGGGCTGTCATACCGGTGTTGATGCCTGCGCCCAGTGTGAAGGTGGCGTTGCCATCACCGTTTTTTACGTCTCCGCTCATGGGCAGACAATCCTTGGTCTGGGCATCACCCAGTGCAATTGTTCTCTTCAGGAAGTCGGTCTTGTTCAGGACGCCTGAAAAATAACTGTCTGTAGGGGCGTTGGCTACCACGATGCCCGTACAGTTCGTTGCCGGAGTACAGTTGATGGTTGTTGCCGAAGTGGTGTTATTGGTTACAGTCCGTATGGCATTCACCGATTCGTCGCTGTTGAAGATGGCGACGGTGAAACGCTTCACCGTATTCTCTTCGTTTTGTGTAGGCAATGCGCTTCCGGTTGCCTTGGTGCTCACTCCGCTTCCCGCCAGGCGCAGTTCGAGTTGTGCCGTCTTTCCCTGCGGCATGGGTTCCGTTATTCCGTTTTCTTCACTGCCGCATCCGGCCAGTGTAAAGGTTGCTGCTGCCAGCATGCTCCATAAATAGCTGTTTGTTTTCATGTATGCCTGTTTTATAGGTTAATATACTTTTGGTGTTCCCGGTCATTTTGCTTTCCTATTTGTTTTTCAACTCTTTCAGCACCCTGTCTGCCTGCTCTATGCCGGCTGCCGCTGCCATGGTAAGATATACTTCCGCCTTGTCCCGTTTTCCTTCCTGTAGGCAGAGTATGCCCATGTTGTTGTATGCGATTGGCATGGTTGCGAATCTCTCCAGATAGCGCCGTGCCTTGGCCGTCTCTCCTTTGGTGAGCGCCACTGCCGCCGCGTTGATGTTGGCTTCGGGGCTGTCGGGAAACAGGCGGGCTGTAAGGTCGAGTACATCGTTGTATTCCGTAGATCCTTTCGGGTAACTGCCCGCTACCGCAAAGAGCTCGTTCAGGCGCAGTGTCTGACGTTCTCCCGTACGGGACATCCTCAGGCTCTCCGCCGCATCCGGCTGCTGGCGGGTGTACTCTATCCTGTAGTCGACCCGCATAACTTCGGGAAATATCTTTTCCGCCAGGTATCTGTAGGGCTTTCCGTCGGCAAGTTTCATCAGCATTCGTTCCCGCCCTTTATCCATGTCTACACTCCCTATCAGGTCTAGGGCGGCCTCCCTGAACATCATGCCGCTTTGTCTTGTCAGTGCGGCAATGGAGTCCCAGTCTTCCGGAATCCAGGTTACTTCCAGCGGAATGCCAGTTGCAAGTCGGTTTTCCCGCAGGTATGCTTTAAGGTTCAGTGAGCGTGCCAGTGCATTCATTTCGTTCTTTTTCAGGTTTCCGGCAGGTGCCCCGTATCCTGTAACCTTCACTTTCAGGAGTTCCGTTCCCTCTTCCCGTCGGATGTTCTGCAATGCATTGCGCAGCCGGTGGTATATTTCTAAGTTCTGTTTGCTTTCGGACAATTCTCCCAGCGTTTTCTCTCCTTTTTCCTGCTTCCCTTTGCCAAAGTAGGGGATGGACCCCGTCACTGCATGCAGTGTGTCTTTGCCGGGTGCAGGCTCGATGAAGTTCACCCAGGCCAGGTATTTCCTGTCCGTATCCATGTCCCAGGCTGAAGTGCGGTTTTCGGGCAGGTTCAGCCTGCCGGCAATCCTGTCTTCGTAGGCCTTGCCCTGTTTGCCGTGGCAGGCGCATTCCTGCGTTCTCATCAGGAGCCGGGCGTCCTTCATCCATTCCTTATAGGGCACTGCCACCCGGTATCGGAAGGAGCGCGCCATCCTGGCGTCGTTCCTTATCACTACTGCGGGTATGGGAGCCGGATGCCCGTTTCCGGCAAATTCCTTTTGCCGCTGGTACACTTTCTGTTTTTCCTTGCCGTTGATGAGTACCACCGGCAGGGCCTGTTCGTTTTCCCCGCTGATGAGTACGGGCGTCACGGTGAGCGATTCGTCCGAGGGCATCCTCAGGCCTTCGAAGTCTACGGACAGGTCTATGTTGAGGCGTCCGTCCGCAAGGGAGAACTGCTGTCCGGTGACGAACATTTCTCCCCGGTAGAATTCCTGTGCACGTCCTGACCGGCAGCAGAGTACCGATATTGCCATTATCAGAGGAATACGGATTAGATTTTTCATGCTTTCAATTTGCTATTGTAATTATTCTTGTTGCTATTTTATCATGTACACTATGGATATTGCCGCCTTGGTCGGGGCAACTAAATTCCTGTTGCCGCTCCCTGTCCTCTCCCCGCAGTGCGAGCAGCGGTAGCGTTCGTATCCGGTATGCAGAAACCCTACGCCGATGCTTGTTTCCAGCCCCCAGCGGGGGGAGAGGATGAAGTGATAGCCGTATGATATTCCCACTCCCGTAAAGTCTCCCTCGTATCTTTCGGAACGTATCCCTTTGAAAAGCCCGAAAGGCAGCCTTGCCTTGGCTACGTTGTACACGCCGTACATCTGGTTTGCCCCGAAGAAATGTCCTCCGTAGGGCTGGCACATCCAGTAGCGCAGCTCCGGCTGTACGAACCAGTGCTTCCAGCGCCTGTCTCCTCCTGCCGGAAAGGGGTTGTAGTGAAATCCGGCTTCGAGCGTGAAACGTTCCGACAGCTTTAGTTCCACACCGAGGTTGGGCGAGGCGAGCATGCCCCCCGTAAGCAGGTCGCTTTTCACGGCAACGGTTTGCGCCCCTGCCTTGCCTGCACACGACAGCAGGGCAAGGAGCATCAGCATCGGTATGTATTTTCTGCTTCTCAATTTCTTTGTTCCTGTTATAAATCTGTCAGTGTAATCTCCTTCAGGTATATCCTGGTTATCTGGTTTACTATTCCGAGTTTTTGTGCGGCTCTTCCGTATTGTGCATAGAACCGCTCGGTAATGGGGCTGTTGCAGTTCAGATGTCCTCCCGTAGCTTCGAGAATATCCATCAGGGATATTTCCATGGCTTTTTTAGCAGGAATATAGGACTGTATTTCCAGCGGATGTTCCTTTTCTTTCAGGATGATAAGTCCGGCATTGGTGAGCTGTGGCAGTAATATCCGCATTTGCCCTTCGGTAAGTGTGCACGGTTTTATGCAAGTACCGTAGTCTCTTGCATAAATACATTTGAGTACTGCAATGGCAGTCTGTGTTTTGGGCGTTATCATGTAGTTTTCTTGTTTGTTTGATTTGGGTATCCGTCCGTTACTTTGTAGGTAACGGGAGATTGCCGTCAGGCATCTTGCAGAAGCGTCTGCCACGTGTGTAGCCGGCTTGTATATCTGTAAAATTTATACAACAGGCGTTTTCCTGCTTTCCGTTCGGAAGGCGGCAGGCTGATTATTGCTTTATAAGTTGGGGCTGGTTTGTTCTGTTTTGTCTGTTGCCGGTCTTTTACGCCGTATCCGATAAGATTTTATCTTTTTTGTTTTGTTTTTCAAGTTTTATAATTACTTTTGCGGTAGGAATATCTCTCGTTACCTACAAAGTAATTCCTTTGTAATAATCTGTGTCATAGTAATATACAGAAAATATTTCCCAGCCATCCTTATCGGTTTCCGCATTTCTTTACGTAAGCAATAATTTTCTTGTTGGCCTTGTCCAACGCTTCGTTTTCGAAGGGTTTCAGATAGGTTTCCGTGACCTTTACCGATGAATGCCCCAGTGCGTTGCTTATTACTCCCACGGTGACTTTGGTGTGGAACGCCGTTGTGGCCCATGTGTGTCGTGCGGTGTAGGAGGAGAGCTTTCCTCTCAGTCCGAGTGCGGTTGCCAGCAGTTTGAGCTTCCGGTTGAAGCTCCGCAAGACCTGCTGGTAATGCCGGTATTCTTCACGTCTTCCCAGCGGGAAACGGCAGTTTTCGTCCCCCAGTATGTTGAGCAGGTAGGGCGAGCCCGTGC
>OHJP01000138.1_pt1 | contig 44104 bp, 52 predicted proteins | sample 1568591 | NCBI WGS metagenome assembly OHJP01 (sample SAMEA3879567, study PRJEB24766) | human gut metagenome | biome: human-associated habitat; feature: feces | place: USA | collected 1985/1987
TTTCTCAAAAATGCCCTGACAGATAAATTTTGCAGCTTCATCGAGGCTCACCGCCGATCCACTGATAGCCCATGCCGTAAGCTGTCTTAATATATTTCCGCTCGTCTGTTTCGATTTTTTTACGGATACGGCTGATGATCGTCGTCAGAGTATGCTCATCCACAAGATCCCCATCAATGTCCCACAGCTTCTCTAAAATCTGCCGCTTGGTCAGAATAATCCGGGGGTTCTTTACGAACAGGAACAGGGTGCGGTATTCCTTCGGTGTAAAGTCCAGGGATTCTCCGGCAAGGGACGCACTTTGTTCGGAGAAGTCAATTTTCAGAAAGCCATCATCAAACAGATCATGCCGGGGTGTCCGCAGTTCCAGATTTGCAAAAACCGCCGCTACTTTTTTGCAAAGCACCGTCACAGAAAAGGGCTTGGTCACATAATCTGCGCCGCCGACTTCATAGCCCTTGAGCATATCGCTCTCCTTATCATTGGCTGTGATAAAGATGATATAGGTATGCTGACCGCGATTCCGGATTTCTTCACACAGATCCAGTCCGCTGCCATCAGGCAGGTTAATATCCAACAGTGCCACATCAAACTCGGCCTCTTTTAACTCAGCAACAGCATCCTTATAGTTATAGGCCGCCGTAATTTCATAACCGTCGGATGCCAGGTTATATCCCAGCGTTCGGTTCAGGAGGGTGTCATCCTCCACAATCAGTATTTTTCTCATGCACTCACTTCCTCCATGTTATTATACTATCTTTTAATATAATGGGAAATGTTGCAGAATTGTCCTAAATGGGAATGGATTGTGAAATACTTTGAAGAAATTTACCATGTCACCATTGCGGTGTCTGGATGAATCAAAATTACTGGAACTTGCTTTTTCCTTGCGTATCTGACACATTGCATCGTTCCAGACCGCAAATTACGCTCATTGTCATACACAGCCACCAGATAATCGGCATGATCCACCATATAGCAATTCCGCTTAATATAGCTCTCTCGGCAGTCCTTCGTTCCAATCACCACACACTCAGAACACATCTGCCGGAGAAAGTCCATCCGGCGCTTGCTCCGCTCATCCCACTTGGCATCGTGGCCCTCGAAGGGCAGCACCACCACCAGCTCTATATCCTCATATCCGGGCTGCTCTTTCAGGCGCAGAATCAGCTCACCGGCCCACATATCCACACCCAGGGCACCACCCACATAATACCGGCGCACTCCCTGTTCATCATACAACTTTTTGAATTGCTCCAGCATGGTGCGCTTTAGTTTTTTGCAGAGTGAGTAATCTTCGTTGTACTTAAACCTAAACCGGGTGGGCCGGTGGCCGGTTACGGCGCAGGCAGTCTGCCGCATAGAATCACCCTCTTGTCCATACATTTTCTTCTTTTACACGCATACAAAGCTAAAATAACGCAAATAATGCGTTGTAAGCAGCGGTATATGGTGGATTATAACACAAACAATGCTCATTATCCAGAAAACCTTTCTGCTATGCTAATATGCAGTGAGGTGAGGATATGGATGAGGAATACATCCGCAACCGGATTACGGAGCTGCGGCTGAAAAAGGGTGTATCAGAATACCAAATGAGTCTGGAGCTGGGGCAGAATCGCAGCTACATCCAGGCAATTTCGTCCGGTCGGTCGCTCCCATCCATGAAGCAGTTTCTCAATATCTGCGAATATTTCGAGATCACGCCGCTCCAGTTTTTTGATTCCGAGGAAATCAACCCACAGCTTATGAAAAAGGCATTGGACGGTATGAGAACGCTGAAGGACGAGGATCTAATCATGCTGATCGGCTTTATCAACCGGCTGCAATCCTGACAAGGCGGGGGCTGAGGCCCCTGCTTTTATTTTTCGTTTTTGAGGAAGGTCTATTACTTTTCTTTTCATCGGTAAGTATCTGTTCCCCTGTACGGTTCAAGGGGGTACAAAAATGGACTGCCCCCCAGTCCACACAGCATCCGGGCGGCAAAAATGCCGCCCGGTCTTTCTTTCAAGCCCATTGGCAAAGGAATAAGCCGGAAAAAGAAAAAGGGCGGACTGCTCCCCAGGTGTGGAATCCAACATGGGAGAAAGGCTATCTTCGGGTTTATCTGCTTCTTCGTCCGGCATAGGCGGTTCCGGTTCGGTGGGCTGCTCCGGTGCGGGCGGCTGCGGCGCCTCGGCACAAAGGGTATAGAGATTACTGGTCTGGCCGCCGTTTTTGCGCTCGTCAAACCGGGCCTGCTTGACAATGTAGCCAGCTTCCACCAGCTCGTCCAGCGCCCGCTTGACCGTGGAAATGCCATAGCCGCACTTGGCGGCTATGGTCTTGATGGAGGGAAAACACTCGCCCTCCTTGTTACAATGCAGGACAAGGACTTGAAGCACCAGCCGCGCCCTCGGCCGCAATTCAGAAGAAAACGCCCTCTCCATGTATTCAAACTTTGCCATTCTGTGATCCTCCCATTCTGATATTCTCTTTGTTACAGCCGCCGCTCTCCCAAGATGTACGGCTCCACCAGGCGCTTATACAGCCTCCCATTGATCCGGTCTGCAAACAGGTCATGGGACGCCTCCGCCATTTCCAACTCGCCGCCGAACAGCTCCCGGCAGTATTCCCGGAACTCTCCCGGCACACTGATGGCCACTGGGCGCACCTCCAGCCCACCGCAGACCTCCAGCGCCTTGTGAAAGGCCGGAATCTCATAGGGCAGGACGCTCCCGCACAACAGCCGGTGATCCGCCTCCCGGAACGCAGAGGTAGGTGCCTGCATCACGCCGCAGTCGTAGATGATAAACTGATAGTCCCGGTCCGGCTCATTGGTCAGGTAGCAGTCAATCCCGTCAATCGTGTAATGTTCGCCGGTGGGGGCCGCTTCATAGACATTGAGCAGGAGCTGAAGGTGCCGGTTAGTGTTGACCTCAATATAGGCCACCTCCGCGCCTCTGGCGGTCAGCCACGCCGCCAGATTGAACGCCGTCACCGTCACGCCGCTTCTGCGCTGCGCCCCGGCAACGGCAATACGGACATTTTGGGCGTTCCAGCGGTAGGGGGTGATCTCAGCTTCCGGCTCCGGCGCCGGTTCCTGTTGGGGTTCCGGCTGGCTTGACACCGGCGTTGGGGTCACATACCGCTGCATCCCTTCATCGGACAGCGCCTCTTTCAGTTCATCGGCGGCGTCCTCCAGCGTTTCCGCTGTAATCAGGTTCACCACCCCGATGGACAAAAGCCGCTGGATACAGCCGCTCATATCCTCACAGCCGGACAGGATCACGATGATACGGGCAGAAAACATCATCTGGAAGGACCGCAGAGCGAGGGTGAAGTCCTCGCCGCTTTCCTCAATACAGGCCGCGTCAATCAGGAAGAACTTTGCTGTGGCATAGTTGCGCATATCCTTGGTGACAAAACTTTTCAGGCTGAATTTTCCAACCAGCTTTTTGGACGGCATGAGCATTTCACGGGTCACGCCGTCGATCAGCCCGCTTTTCTGATTACTCGTCAAGTACAGCAGCATACGATGTACCTCCCATATCCATGTTTTCTACCGCTCTTTCCGGTTCTCCTGTCAGCAAAAGGACAACGCCAACCGCTACAATGGCGATGTAGATCAACAATTCAATCAGCTTGTTTCGGTTGTTCATATCATGCTCCTTTAGAAAATCGCCCAGAAGGGACCGCCAGCGGCGGCTCCTTTTCTGGCTTCATCCAGAATAATGGAGAGATCCCATTCCTGTTCGCTCCGCTTGCGGCTGGCAGGGTCGGCCACCAGGATTTTTCCCTCCGCAGTCACGCCCCGTAAGACGATGAAATGCCCGGAGCTGGTAAAGTGTCCCTTTGCCATGATTGCCACAACCAATTTCCCATCTGCCAGGGCGTCCACCATCGCCTGCGGGTTATCCGGGGGAACGCTCTCCCAGGACAGGCCGTAGGCTTCGGCGGCGGCTGGGATCAGGCTGTGATAAGAACCGTTCCCTTCGCAGCGGTGCCCATTGGCTACGGCCCATTCGCTGAGTTCCACCGGGTCGTGGGGCGTCCCGGTCAGGGTAGATGTGACAATCGCCATCGCCGTAGGGCCGCACCCGGCCTCGCCAATCGTGCCGGAGGTGCCGTACATGGTATCTGCCCACCGCTCATCCAGTTGATTGTAGTAGATCACCTCCCGGCCGCCATCGGTAAAGACCACGCCCTCATAGCTCTGGCCGCTGCCCTCAATGTAGTCCTTTTCATAAATGCCGAGCTGCTGGTTGTAGCCATACTCTTTTTGAAAATCCTCCACCACACCCACCTCATCGCCTACCAGCCATTGGGACAACATGGAGAAAGGGCTGGTAATCAAGTACAGGATAAAGGCAATCAGGAGTAGCAGGCCCAGAATGGGGGCCAGAATGAGAAGGAGCATCCTCCTGCGGCTTTCTTCATCGGTCGCCGCCTGTGCCAGTAACTTTGCCGCCAACGGATCAATCGCCAAAACAACACCTCCAATCAGTCCATTTCCGCGCCTATGTCCGCCAGCATCCGGTCGAACTGCTGGCGGATTTTTTCCCGTTCCCGCCCTGCGCTGTCATCCATGACAAACTCCTTTTTCCCGTCCTCATTCTCACGCACAGACACCGCGTAATCCCCATTTGCAATAAAGAAAGAAGTAAAAAGGGCTTGGATGGCTGGGGCGGGCATCCGGGAAATCTCAAAGGGTGTGGCGGCGCACTTGCTGTTCCAGGAAAAGAGGTTGCGGGCCGCATCCGCTGTCATCTTCATCCAGTCATAGTCAAATTCTTCTTTCTTCATCAGGCCGCCAAAGTCGATCCCACCTGGGGAAAAATACCGTTCCACCTTTTCGGCAAGAGCCGGATGGGACGCCATCAAGTAGAGGGCTGCCTGATAGGAACAGTCCAGCTCTCCACCCCGCCAGCGTATCGAGGACAGCTTGGTCATCAAAGATTCATACCGTTCCGCATGGTTCATCAAAAAACGCCTCCTATTCTTGAATAAGTAAGGCGGCCGGAGAGTATTCCGGCCGCCGTGGTGTGCTACCGGCCACCCGCCTTGCCCATGTAGGCAAACTTGTAGGCCGGAATCTCAAAATTGACATGAAGCCGCTTGGAGCCGACCAGGAACAGGGCGTGTCCCCGGCGCTTGCTCTCCAATAACTCCTGCTCGGCGTCCGTCAGGTTGTAGAGGTCTGTGGTTTCCTGAAGGTTTTTGCCGTCGCAGCCCATCAGGATTTTGTAGCAGGGAATGTCCAAAAGGGCCTGCCCGTACATCTTGATCTCCGGGGCCAGAAAGTCCACCACCGAGTGGGAGATGATCGCCAGGGCGGATTCATACTTTCTGGACCGCTTCTCCACATTTCGCAGAAAGGCCAGAGATTGGGGCACCTGCGGGTCAATCATCAGGTACGCCTCATCGCATACCAGAAGCACACGCTCCCCGCGATTGTTGCTCATTTGCTCCCAACACCAGGTCAGCAGATTGAAATACTGCGTCCGCTTAATGTTGTCCGCGGCGTTTTGCAGACTGTGGGTATCCAGGCAGACAAAATGGGAGTCGGCCTCCAGTGTGCTGTGCCCATTCCAAAGGAAACTGTCACTGCCCTTGGCGGCGTCATACAGCAGCATGGCGAGGTCACGGAACACCGGATTGTCAGGATTGTCCCCGGCTTTCTTTTCAATCAGGTTGTGGAGATCTTCCATGATGGGAAAATCCGTTGCTTTGAGCTGGCGAATGTCTGTGTCCCAGAAGATACCGAACTGATGATACAGCTCAATGACCGTCTGCTTCAGGACGGCCTTCTGCATATCGGTCAGGCTCGGCAGATACAGGGAGAAAATGATCTCCAGCGTTTTGATATGGAGCGCCATATCGGACATTCCATTTCCTTCATCCATATAGAGCTTGTCGGTTTCGTCCTCATCATCACGGGGCGCCGGTCTGATCTGCAAAAGGTTGGAACGGCCATTGCGCCCGCCGCCTGCGTTCAGCCAGTTCCCGCCCAGGTTCCGACACATATCCTTATAGTCGACTAAGTCGGCGGGATTACTCCCGCTTTCTCGTCTAAGAACCGTACGTGAGCGTTTCCACTCATACGGCTCAAGCATTTCATCACGCTTTCGCGCGGCGTTCCAAGAAAATTTGCTGGCAATGTTTATGGACGTAGGCCATATTGCGCACCTCGTCCTTGCCGCCCATGGTCTTCGGGACTTTGAAGAAAATCTCCCTTTCGTCGCTGATGTCCATGGGAAGGCCACAGTGATAACAACACCCCTTCTGGTTTTTCCAGATTTGCTTAAAGCGTCCGGATAGCCGTTTCATACCATGCTGGAATTTGCGGTCAATGAAATATTGGGTGTCAAAATAGGGATTTGCACCCATTCGTACTTTGGTGTGGCGGACAATAGGGATGTGGTCTACCCGCAAAAGTTCTTTGCCCTCGGTACAGAATACCCAGTTCCGGTTGCCCCTGCGGTGCCAGTAGTTGGTGGAAACCCACCACTGCCCTTTATGAGGATGGCGGCGCTTCGCCCATCGCCACAGCAATTCGTAGAGAATGTAGTCAATGTGGGCAAAGGCGTCACTGGCACAGACCGATTGATGGTAATTCGTCCAGCCACGTATCTGCTGGTTCAGCTTTTCAATCAGGACTTCCTGTTTCCAAGCCTTACCGCGCCCAAGAATGGTCTCGGACAAGGCAGATTTCAGGGCTTTCAGCGCTTTCTTGGACGGCTTTACGATGAGCTTTCCTTTGAATTTACGAAATGTCCAGCCCAGCATATCAAAACCGTCGTCGATGTGGGTGATGACCGTCTTTTCCTCAGACAGCTCCAGCCCTCTGGTTTGCAGAAAATCGCGGATGATTGCTTTGGCTTCTTCCGCAATCTCCTTTGTCGCCGCTGTGACAATAAAATCGTCGGCATAACGCACCAGATTGACCTTGCTCTTGTTATGGACAAATGCACTGACCTCACCCTTGGCGCTCAAATCGAAGCGGTCACTCAGGACTTTTTGCATCCCATCCAGCGCCATGTTTGCGAGGATAGGGGAAATGACGCCGCCCTGAGGCGCACCCTCATCGGTGGGAAACAGTTCCTGCTCAAATATAAATCCTGCTTTCAGAAACTGTTTCAATACAGATTTGTCCATGGGAATGTGCTCAATGAGCCAATCATGGCTGATGTGGTCAAAACACCCTTTGATGTCACCCTCCAGTACCCACTGTGGGGAGAAGCTGCGGCTGAGTGCTGTGAAAATATATTCACAGGCGTCCTGCGCACAGCGCCCCTTGCGGAAACCAAAGGACTTCGTGTCCGCCGTTGTCTCCGATACCGGGTCGAGGGCCAGGGCGTAGAGCGCCTGCATGGCCCTGTCATACATACAGGGGATGCCCAGTGGGCGTTTCGCTTTTTTGCCCTTTTTCTCAATGAATACCCGGCGCAGCGGTTTGGCCTTATAGCCCTTGTCTGTCAGGGTCAACACACCGCGCATTTTAGCGGCTGGGGTAGACCACAGCTCACTGTCTACGCCCGGCGTCTTTTTCCCTTTGTTGGTAGTAACTTTTCGGACTGCCAACACTTTTGCATAGTACGAATGGGTCAAAAGATACTGTAATCGCTTCACTGTGTTCCATTTCTTCTCTTGGGTCGCCTTAGCAATCCTGGCTTGCAGCCTATTGACCTCGGCTTCCGCTTTCTTCCAGCCAATGGATTTCCACTGCTGTTCCAGCGCCGCCGCGTCCGGCAATCTCTCAGGGCTTTTACACCCCGTCGTTGAACAATTACCGTTCATAGGTTTACCTCCTTTTCTTGCTATGAAATACCGTGGGACAAGTCAGCACCCTTTCGGGCCGGGGCAAAGTCTGAACCCCTATCCCGCCCCATTACAGGGCGGGCGTTCGCTTTTTATCCCGTTCCTCTACCCTCTGCGCCTTTTCTTTCCCTTGCGGGGTCGATACCTCTACATTTCTGCAAAGGAACGCATAGGGCTTACCACGTTCCGCATAACAAATAATTATGTGCGCTTTAGGAGCCATCTTTGAGCCGGGAGGATTTATGTCCATTTGCTGTGATGTTCTGAAAGCCCTCACAGCCGCCTCCGCACCTTTTGGTGTAGGCGTATCAGCCTGATTTCGCCTATTCCCTGTAACGACTCTTGCGATGATTCACTTACGTTCTCCATGACGCACTTATCCTGGCAGTACGGCTGAATCAGGCTTTCAGCTTTCCCACGTTGTCCCGTGAGTTTCCAACCCAAGCGTTACCACTTACGCAGGTCACGGTAGGATTACCCCAAATGGATAGGGTAGCTTCTTAGGCAATTTGTTACGCGACTTCGTGTCGCACTTCAGATTCCGGGTCGATACAGAGAATTTTGGTTCCTTTCATGTATTCAGAAAGCATGATGTGCTTGACCACGGTGCTTTTACCGATACCGGCCACACCCATGACGACAAAGCTGCTGTTGGTGCGGTCGTTCCCGCGTGTCCAGGGGTCCAGGATCACCAGTCCGCCGCTGCTGTCCTTGGCAAAATAATAGCCCCGGCCATCGCTGTAACCGGAGCTTGCGAAGGGGAACCCACCCACAAAGGTACTCATTGGGATGATACGAGAAACAATACTGTCCACCGTCCCATTGGCGGGGTAGGTGGGTGAAATGCTCTGAAACCCCTCCTTTTGCAGATTGGCAAGGGTACGGACCTTGCATTTCTGAACGCTGAACGCACTCTCCACACGGCGGCAGATTTTGGAGAAGGCTGCTTCATCCTGTGCCACCGGCATCACCGTGAGCGACATCATGGCGACGGTTTCGCCTTCCTGGTCGATTTTCTGCATGATATGCTCCCCGTCCTCGGCGGCCTTCTCCGCCCGCTGACGGGTCAGTGGGTCTTTGGCGCTGTCGGCGGCGCCCCGCTGCTGAACAATGCTCTTGGAGAGGGCAGAGATCAGGGTGCTGTTGTCAATCGGGGTGATTCCCACCGAAACAATGGTGCTGGGGATATTCGTGATTTTGGAGAGCCAGCCCATCTCCACCTTTTGCGGATAACGGACCGCCCCGTAGACTTTTCCCATATTTTCACCGATCACAAGACTGTTCCGCCTGATCTCCAATCCCATCGGGGTAATGACATTCAATAATGCCTCGTTGACAGGGAGCGTTTCTTCCTTTTTCTTGGTTCCTAACAATGATACACCTCCAAATCAGTGGCACGAGTAAGGCACACCGATATAATCCAACACAGAACCCAGCCCCAGCTCATGGATGCAGTAGTGATACTGCTGGGGATGGGTTTTCTCCATGAGCTGAAAGCGATTCGGCTCATGCTCCAGATGAACGCCGTACATACAATACATACACCCCGATCTGGAAACGCCGGTGGTTTTCAGAGTCGGGGTGCCGTTCTTCTTTTTGACCTCCACAATATCCCCATAGATAGGGGCATAGGGGATGCCGGTCATTTTTAGATACCGCAGAATATCTTCCTCCCGCCAGAAAGCAAGGGGCTGACTGAGGGGGCGCTTGCGCTCATAGCCGTTGCAGCCGAACCGAATATAAGACTGCTCCCGCAGCTTGCTCTCACAGGCCAGCACTCCCGTAATGGGATGCCGCCCGGACTGCTGTTCAAACTTGTTCAGCGGGGCCTTTTTCATGTGGTAACAGCACCGGGCTGAAACCGCAAAGGGGGCGTCCAGAAGATATTTATACTTCTCACAGTTGTAGATCGACTTCTTTCCGTCCTTATCCAGCAATTCACCGTTCAAGCGGGCCAGGCGGTAGGGCTGACCCTTCCGTGCGCCGCTAATCACATCGGACACCTCCTTGGAAATGACTGGATAGCCGTATTTCTCAATAATTTGAGTAAATGGATAGCGTGGGCGAAGCCAAATCACATTGTCTTTCGTTTTTACAAAATCGCGCAGTTCGGGGTATTCAAGCCCCGTGTCCACATACACGGCGGGAATATCCGGGCAGACCTGCCGTGCCAAATCAAGGAGTACCGTGGAATCCTTGCCGCCCGAAAAGCTGGTAAAGACCTGCCCGTTGTACTCCCTGTACCATTCCAATATTTTCATCTGCGATACTTTGATCTTTTTTTCGAGGCTCCAACCCTGCATGATTTTCAAATCCTGCCGGGTGTGCTTCATTCTTACACAACACCTACACTTTCTAAAATCGGGATCGCCGCTTCAAAACCGGCGTCCTCCAAATGCACATAGGCCGGGTTATTCACCAGATTGCACAGCCGCACAATGTCCTGCTGCTCCAAAATCTCGGTCTGGATGCCGCAGTCGGCAAAATAGCCCGACAGATATTTCAGCTTTTGAAGCAGCTCTCGCTCTATTCCGTCAACCGCCTTGTCCCAGATTTTGATGTAAAACTGTCGTTCCACCACCTCGCCTGAGAGGGCAAACCCGCCCATCTCCACGATCTCATGCTTCAGCAATTCCTTCTGCTTTATATCCGATGAAGAAGTGAGGGTGGAGGACAGCTCCGCCATCAGGGGAGAAATATCCACCGGGCGGGAAACCGCCAAAAGCTGAAACGGGTATTGGCCGCTGGACAAGCTGGCCGTGAGCTGCTTGGCAATCAGGCGTTTTTCATTCTTGCTGAACAGCTCCGTGCTGATGGGAAATATTTTCAGGTACGCCAGTGCCATACCGTCACGGGTGTAGAGGAAGCTCCCGCGAATGTCCTTGACATTGACAAACTCATTGGCGGTCATCTGCGCCAGTTCTTCCTTATCCCTGCTCTTGGCCTTCTTGCGCTTTTCTGAGAATTTCAAAAAAAGAAGCGTACCGCCTCCCAGCAGTACGCATACCAAAATCATAATGATCGGCAGCAGCAACCTATCAACCTCGCTTTCCTTGCCGCAGTTTACAGTTCCAAATCATCCTCGTCCTCCCATTCCTCCGGCTCCTGATCTTCGGCAAAATCGAGAGAAAGAGAATCCAGAGGAAAGGAAAAGCTGTGGGCGCCAATCCGGTCAAGCTGACTGGCCTCGCGCAGCGCGTCAAAACGACGGCTGAGATCGGCCAAATCTTCCTCACTGGCCCGTATCGTTTCCCCTTCGCCATAGAGATAGGTTTCTACCTCTACACAAATTGTGTTGTCTTTGGGCTGGCTTGCAAGGTCATCCCGGATGACATCATCATCCAGAAGGTCATCCGCACAGTCAGGACATCCAGCGGCAAAGTATTCCACCCACATTCCATATTCAGAGGACAGAGTTACGACAGAAAACATCTTGCTCATTTTGAACCACCACCTTTCTGATCCCCGAACATCAGCCGCAGAAATTCCTCCGTATCTTTCGCTGACTGCACCTCAAAGGTCACGGCAGAAGGCCGTGGCTCCGTAAAGTAATCTCGAAAATAGGCGATCTGTTCCTCGGTCAGCGATGTGCCGTCCCCCTCCGGCGTGTCACCGTAGAGAAAGAATGTTCCGTGGAGCGTGTCATTCCCAAACTGGCGGTTGGCGGGCAGGCACATCCATTTGCCACTGGCATTACAGCACAGGACAGTTTCATGGGGCAGGGAGATACATTCGATCTCGCCGCCGACAATGGCCTGTCGGTGTTCCAGGGAATCCTCCAGCACAGCGGTATAAGGTTCCTTTCCCGGCTCAAATATCATCACCCTGATTTCTCTATTGCTGTTCATTGTATTTTCCTTTCTTATCATGGGTTCCCCGGCGCGATATGCCAGTCATCGTAAAGAGAATCGCTGATTGTCACAGAATCAGTGAGATTGGCGCAGAGCATCCCTGCCGGGGTCCAAATATCCATCACATGAGTATTGACCGTATAGCTCCCATCAGGGAACCACACCGGAGAAAAATGGACCCGCTGCTTGTAGGTGCTGTATATATTTTCGGCAAACTGAAACCGGGCTGTTCTTCCGCTGGAGAGCCGGTCCAGCAGGCGCCAGTAGGTCGTATAGTTAAATTCGGGGAAGTAGGAAACCGCCGTCTGGCCGTAGGTGTAGTGGGACATGGGCGCGGATGTACTGACCGTGGCGGTGACGGTGTTATTGATGCCATAGCCAGACTTCATTGTACTGCCAGAGGCGGTAGGGTTCTTCTCATCCGGTTCAATCCTTGTGGTGGCGATCATGGAAGCGGAGTAGTTGTCCCGGAAGAAGTCATACCAGCCCTCATCCACCCAATATCCATCATCATCGCCGGTGCTGTGCCACACCCAATACGGGTGCCACTGTGCCCACCACACGCTCCATGCGGCATAGGACTTTTCCTCCCGGCCGGGAACGCCGCTGGGCCGCCAGCTTCCTGCGGTGTCGGTGGCCTTCGGGTCCGGCGGGTCGTTGCTGGAAAGATCAACCACCTTTGCCTTGATGGTAGTCTGGCTCAGAGTCCCCCGGTTTGTGCGTACCGTGATGGTAATATCCTGCGGTTCGGATGGGGTATGCCACTTCACCCACGCAAGCTGACTGTCCCCCTCCGGGATGACGATATTGCTCATGCGGTAGGTGCTGCCCTTGATGGTAAAGGTCACAGTGGCGGGGCCATCCGGGTTGATCTCAGAACCGGCATAGAGCGTCACCGGCGTTATCACATCCGTATCTACCCGGTATTCATAGTCATAGTCGGTGGGTTCCGGCTGCTCCGGTGGCTGTTCCTCAAACCGGACAATACCCATACCCAGGTAGGCGATGATGGTGTCATTGGAGCAGGTCTTGTTGGTGGCGCCGGAATAGGCTGCAAAGCCCAAATCTGAATATTCAAGGTACATCGCCAGCGGGAGATTTTTATGGGTCAGGCTCGTCATGGTCCTGCGCAGGGCACCACCCGTCTGGTTATCGTAGAGGGCCGCTTCATGGGCGGTCATAGCGTACATAATTCCATTGTGCTTAAAGTAGGCGATTGGCTCCAAAAACAACTTGTACTCGCCACCGATTAGTTTATCATAGTTGATGCCTGTCTGCTGCGCCACCAGTTCGACTGCATACTCGGAACAAAAATACTTCTTGATGGCCTCAATATTCGCCTTAGAACTGCCGGTGCTGATAATGCGGGGCATAGCTACATCAGGCTTTTTACAGGTATAAGGAGTAGTATTAGGCGAAATACTTGAGCCATTGGTGTATTGTATCTTGCTGACTTTCCCAAAATGAATTTTAATAGTAGGATTTTTGTTTGTCAGGTCAAAGGGAGTAGACACGGGCTGGCCGGATTCTGCATTAACAACTGTAATTCTCACGCCGTCCATGCCCGGATTCCATGAGTTCTGCGAGGTTCCCTGTCCCATGCTGCCGCCACCGCCGTCCACATTTCCGCTGCCTCCGGTATCGGCAAGGGCGCTCATAGGGCAAATGCCCAGAATAAGCAAAAGGCTTAAAAAGAAGGCAAAAATCCGTTTCAAATGCGCACCTCCAATCTGATGTTTTTGAAAAAGGGCATAAAAAGAGTACGGCATTTCTGCCGTACTCTTTGGTCAATGTTATCCCATAGTGCCAACTTGTTTATTTATATCTCCATCCGAATGAATTTCCTCCTGAATGGTTCCGCCTCCTTCATCGGGAATCCAACCGAAGCCCTCAATGTAGATGGAGCCATTCTGCGTATCGCCGTTTTGGGGCTGGTTTGCGGCGGGGTCGGAAACAATCGGCTCATTGTTCTCGCTGGCCGCCTGCTGTTCCTCCGGGGACGGGGCAGGTGGTGGAGTGCTTTCCGGCTTTTTCTCACTGTTGGTCAAATCAACATCCACCTGATCCTCCCGCTCTACATCCAGGACGGGATCATCCTGTTCCTGCGCGGGGGTGTTTTCCGGCGCGGAAACATCGGGGATCTCCACCGTGGGGTCTGCAATTTCTTCTTCCAGGGACTGACTCACATCCTCGGTGGTAACATCCGTAGGGGCAGCGGCCGGGTCCGTCCCGGACGGTCGATTGCCTTTGCCGAGCATGGACACGGAAATGCCAATCACGAGCAGCAGCACAGCCGCCGCACCGACGATGGCAAGCAACTTCTTATTTTTTGCGTTCATCTGGAATCCTCCTTCAAGGTAAAATTATATCAAAAACCAATGTATTCCCCCGCTCTTATTATATCAGTTGCACAATATCGGCGTCCAGGTGGAAGAACACACAAACATTTTTTTGCGCTATGGAAAACCGCCAGGCAGAAATAGACAAAATCTAAAACCGAGGAACATATTTGGCATTCAGCTTCATGGTGATCTGCATGGGCGGCAGATGGCCGAACCCAAAGGAAAGGGGCACCTCCACCGTGACCGTTCCTGTCACATTGAGCTGGGTAATCCCTGCTGGCGCGGAGGGGGCAAGCGGGGCGTTCTCCAACTCCATGTGCAGATCGTAAAAGCGGTATTCCAAATCCGGCCCCGCGTATTTCAGATACCGCCCATCCTCATACACCAGGCCCAACACCTGTTGTAGCCGGTCATATACATTCCCGGTGGTCACATTCTGCGTCCAGGACGAACCGGAGAGCTGGTAGCCGCCCGAATACCCTTCCCGCAGACCGGGGTAGGCTTCATCCCAATTCTCCGTTGCCACAGCTACGATAGCGGATTGAACGGAATCCCGGACGCCCTGCGCCACGATCACCAACCGCATATATTCAAACACTACGCAGGCCAGAATCAGACAGCAGACCACCACCGCAAGAATCATGGGCGTGCCCTGCCCGGACCTGTCTTTCAAAACCGTTTTCAGCCTGTTCATTTCCAATATACCTCCGAGATTCCTGTGGCCCTTGCGGTGAGCGTGACCGGGAAGGACGCAAATTCCCCGAACAGGCCGAGATTGACGGTGGTAGTGAGTGTCACCGTCACCTCATTGCCGAGCTGGATTTTGCCGGTGTCGCTCCATGAAATATCAGGGTCAAGCCCGGTTTCCTCCCGGAGATCTGCCGCTTTCGAGCTGGTGGCGGAACCGACCCGCCCGTTGATCTCCGCCGTCCGCACCAGCTCGTCCGCAAACACATCCAGGTTTTGTTTCGCCACAAACACCGGGGCGATGCGGACCACCAGCGCCAGAACGAGCGCAACGGACAGGACAAGGACGCATACATCCACAAAGCCCTCCCCGCGTTTTTCTTTCAGCAGCCGCCTCAAACAGCCACCTCCCTTCATCAGAACAAATCTCCAAAGGCTTCCAGGACCACATAGCCCAGAACACCCAGGTACATCAGCAGGAAACAGCCCAGGAGCATAAAGGAATACTTCCTCATTTTTCCCGGCTGTTTCATGGCTTCCAGCTTCAGCTTTTGGAGTTCAAGCTGCTTGAAGGTCATGGAGAGCATTTGGAAGTACATAATGCCGTTGTCGCCGCGCTTGACGGAAATCAGCCCACGCACCACATCGGAGAGCATGGTGCTTCCGATCCGGCTCTCCCACCGCGTCAGAGCATTTTCCTCGTTGCCGGAGGCCATATCCGCAATCGTGATCTCCAACTCCCGTTTCATGGCGTGACCGGCGTTGTGCTGATAGGCTTTCAGGATGTTCAGCACATCGCGGGAGGAACGAAGCTCCTGCTCCACAGTATTGACAAAACGGGGCAGTTCTGTTTCGATTTCCTCCCGCCGCTGCTGGACGATCTCATCCGCCCGTTTCTGTTCTTTGAAAAAGACGGCCACCGCCAGAAAAAGGACCACCGGCGCCAGGATCGGAAAGATCAGCAGGGCCGGTATTACCAGCAGCCCGATCAGCCCGCCCTTGACCCAGGCAGCCGCCACATAGGTTTCCGGGGACATTTGAATTTCGGCGGATTTAAGCTGGGCCTCCAGCTTGCGCCGCTTATAGGCGTCCATCCGAACCAGAGGCGCCGCCTTTGCCGCCATATCGAACAGGATGGCGTTCATGCTGTTCTTTTTTGCCTTTCCCCGGTTTGTGACGGTCAGCACGGCTTTGGTGCTGGCGGAAGTGGGCAGCCGGAGAAGTCCGGCCAGTAAAAAGAACGCTCCCAGGCCAAAGAGCGTTCCAAAGCATAGCAAGGTCAAGTACAACCTGTTTCACCTCAATTCCTTGTAATACATTCGTTTTGGACCGGTGTTCCGGCTCTCCGCCCGTGGGCGCCCCGGCACATTCCAGCTCCCGCCGCCCCGGAATCCCGGCGCGCAGGACCAACCGGAGGCCCGCAGGCTGGCTCCATTTTCCTCCGCCAGCGTATAGGTGATGATCTTCTGAAACCCCATCTCTCTGGCGATTCGGGCGCAGCGAGCGTACAGAAAACTGCACCCATTGGGGATGCCGTCTGTGCAGAGTCGTGTCACTTCGGCGGTCTGCCCGTCATCCAAATGCCGGGAGACTGGCCGCCCAACAACAGCAACACCTTGAAGCACCCCCAGACCATCGGTGATCGCCACACAGAATTTACAACCCTGCGCCCGCCCACTGTGGCGGTGGTGCTTTTCAATAAAGCGGTTTGCCTCCCGCAAGCTGATTGGAATGATTTCCGCGATTCTCACCTCCAATGAAAAACGCCCACCGGGAAGGTGAGCAAAATGGTTTCATCTGCTTTGAATTGGAAATATCAGGCTCCCTCATTTCCATAAACTCAAAATAGCGGAAATATCTCGCCTGATTTTGGAGTGGAAAGTTCCACTTATCTTTTGTACTCCACCGGCTTTGTCAGCCGGATGACCGCCGCAAAGGAGATCAGCAGCACCAGCAGGCAGACCGCCAGGATACCCTTGCCGAAGCCGGTGTTCACCAACACATTGTACCAGTCTTTGTTCAGAAAGTAGAGCAAAGGAATGTTGCCCACCAGCAGGAAGGCCATTGTGATGAACTCCTTAAACGGCTCATACATCAGGTAGTCCAGCTCCGCCGCCACGATCCGCATATCGGACAGCTTGCCGATGATGGGGGTGAGCGTGCTTTTCAGGCTCTTATCATCCTGACAGGCGATAGCGGCGTCCACCCATTCCCGAAAGATGTAGTTGTCCAGCTTGGGTTTCATATTGGAGAGGGCCTGCTTCACATCGGCGCTTATCATGCCGGTTTCGGCCAAAAAGCCACGGAACACATCGGCTACGGGCGGGTTCAGGTAGTGGATGTTTTCCTCTACGGCGGTGATGATACTCTCGCTGCGCAGATAGGAGCTGGTGATGATGGACAGCCCGGTTTCAATTTCATTGTTCATCAGCTTTTTGTAGCTGTGAGAGGTGAACAGGACATACCAGAACGGAATCAATCCCATACCAGCCGCCAGCACCGGAAGCATGAAATAGTTTTGAATCACAATGCAGATCACCGCGCCCATAGCCGCCAGGAACAGGGAGAGGGCGCAGAGGGCGGCAAACTTGCCGCCCCTGCCGGTCAGGACCATCATTTCTTTTGCTTCCCGCACCGTCCTTTTGATGCCCTTGGCCTCTCTGGGGTGGTTGAGCTGCCCGATCTTCTTGGAGATCGGCGGTTCCCGGCTGGCAAAGGATTTCGTCAAGTCCTCCGCAAACTCAAAGGGCGTCATATTCAGCAGCAGGAAAATACCGGCCAGCATACCGGCAAAAGCCAGCAGGATCAGTACAATCAAGCGGTTTCCTCCTTCCCATCGTCTATGTCCATCCGCCCACCGGCGATCTGTTCCAGCAGGCGAGGCGGCATCCCGTTCTCCAGCAGCCGCTTTTGCAGGCTGGCCGAGATTGGGGCTGCCTTTTGAAATTCGCCGCGCACCTTTATCTTGCCGTCCTCCACAGCGGTTTCCGACACATGGTAGCGGTAGAGGGTGTGGAGCTGCCGTGTACCGTCCTCCAAAATCTCACATTCGGTAATCTCCATCACCCTGCGGCTGTTGTCCTCCAGCTTCTTCACAAAGAGGACAATGGGAAACGCCTCTGTCACCAGGTTATACAGGGTCTTGTCGCCCATATCGTATTTCTGGGTACACAGCGTCACCATGCGGTAGTAGGTGGCCTTGCAGCTATTGGCATGGGTAGTGGTAATGACCGCGTGGCCGGTGCGGGCCGCCTCCTGCGCCGCAAACGCCTCCGCCGATTTCATCTCGCCCACGCACACCACATCCGGGTCACAGGTCAGGGCGAACTCCAAAAGCCGCTCCTGATCGTAGTTCTGCTTGGGGTCATCGGAAAAGCGGGTGACGGTGTGAACTACATTGTTGAGGACATTCCCCTCGGCGTCCTCCTTCACCAGATCAAACTCCCGGCACCCGTTTTCAATGGTAAAGATTCTCTTTTCATTGGGAATGGTAGAGAGAATCCAGCTCATCAGCGTGGTCTTGCCGCTGCCGGTGGAGCCGGTGACGCAGATGGACAGTCCGAACCGAAGCACAGCCGCCAGAAAATCCAGCATTTCGGCAGTGGCTGTCCCATAGCGGACAAAATCATCCCGCCCAAGCTTTTTGGGGTTTACAATTCGGATGGAGGCCGCCACGCCCTTATCCTTGTCGGTCAGCGGATTCCCCAGAACCGTAATACGAATTTTATTGGAGAGATGGCCCACCACTCCCGGCTGGCTGTTGTCGAGGATCATCCCGGATTTGTGGAGTAGCCTGCGAACCACATCCACGGCGTGCTGGGGGCTTTGAAACCGCTCCTTGGAGGGAACCACGCGCCCATCCGCATAGGTGATCTTAGTGTCCTTCCAGGAGTTGATGTTGATCTCCTCCACATCACTAGCAAAGAGGTAGGGCGTCAGGAAGGAGAACTCCGCCATTTCCGTATAGAGCTTGTCGATCAGGGCCTCGTGGTCCATACCCTCCACACCCAGGCTGTAATCATTGAGATACTTGGCGATGTAGGCGGTGATCTGCTGGCGCTGTTCCTCCGGGTTGTCGGTTATCAGGGTGGAATACTTGCTGGCAAGGTACTCCTGCACCTGTGTCAGCACCTCCGCAAACGGGCGCGTATTTTTGCTGGTATTGAAAAAAAGACCGATGTTATTTGCCATCTCCGAATACCTCCGCAGCGATGGCAGCGATGACCGGCTCATAGCTCTTGGCCTCTTTCCCGGCAAGCGGTTCCAGCAGCTTCAGCGTGGCCGCCTGTTCCTCCATGACGGGAAGATAGGGCAGCCGGTACTTCACCCCGCCAAATGAGTTTTCATATTCCATACCGCCCTGATAAGGCCGGGTGTTGGACAGCACCCGGATGTGCTGCTCCGGCTTGAATTTCCGGTCCTCAATCAGCGGAAGATAGGACGCAAAGTAGGAGATCGCTTTCAGGTCGCATCCGCACACCCGCAGCACATCGTCCGCCACCTCCAGTGCTGCCGTCGCCAGCACATTCCCGGTCAGGACGCTGGTACAGTCCACAATCACATAGTCTGCGATATGCCGTAGAAGCACCAGCATATCCACCGCCTTTTCCTTGCTGTACTCCGCATAGGTGAACACATTTTCCCCAGCCTTGTAGCCCAGAAAGCTGATATAGGGGTGCTTTTCACAGGGGATACAGGTTTTCAACACCTGTTCCTGCGTCATACCGGGAGAGGACAGCAGCTCGCCCACGGACACTTCCGGCAGCTTCCCCTCCGCCGCCACAGCGGGGAGCGAGGGGGCGGTAAGGTCGGTAAACACCAGCACCACATTTTTCTTCCGCTTGGCAAGCTCCGCCGCCAGCTTGACTGCCGTGACCGTCTTTCCGGCGCCGGGGCTGCCCCATACAGCAAGCATCTGTTTCTGCTTATTCGCCATCCGCTAATTCCACCTCCTGCTTCTCTGTGCCATCTGTGGGCTGCCCACTGTCAGCGGGCTGGATGCCCTTATTGCCGGACTCTGCCTCCGGTTCGGCAAAGAAGGCGTCCTGCGCCGCCAGGAACTTTTCGGCATTGGCGCGGGCACCCCGGTAGACAAAGGCCAGGTGAAGGCTGTTGGATTCCTCCAAATGGGCTAAAAGCTGGGCCTGTTCGCTGTTTACCAGTAGGGTGATGGTGGCGGGCAGGGTTTCCTCCGGGTTTTCTTCTTCCTCATTTTCCACCGGCGCCTGATATTCTTTGTCTGCGCCGGAACTTTGGGTAGCGGCAAGGACCTCCACATATTTCAGCTCCGGGGGCTGGGTGGTTTCGCCGGTGTCCTTGTCGGTGGCAAAGAGCATGATAATATCGCCCGCTTCCACCTTGCCGGAACCACCCTTGGCAAAGGTGGGGATGGTGACGGAAATCGCCACCTTGGAACCGTTCAGTTGGGTCAGGTACTCGTACTGCGTCAATGGCTCCGAGGACAGCCACGCCGTATTCACATCCGTATTTTTCCGCAGCTCCACATCGGTGTATCTTCCCACCACCTCATCCAGAGAGGTGGCAACGCTGTCCTCCATGCCGGAGGCCCCTCTGGTGTAGACCTCCACCATGTCCGCCGTGATGTATGTCCCCCGTGGGATCACCTCGGCCTTTACCCGGATCGCCTCCGTCTGGGCTTTTAGGCCCTCGTTGAAAAGCGGTGTGATCCCAAAGCAGACCAGAACCGCCAGCAGGATGCACACCGCGCCGATGACCGTCCGGCTCCGAAAAATATTCTTGTTCATTTGATACCTCCATTTGTTCAGATTTGAAATGCAAAAGCAGTCAGCCAGTAGGCGGACACGCCTCCGAAGCAGAAAAAGGGGGCCAGGGGCAGGCGCACCATAGACAGCGGTTGTTTTTGCAAACGGCATTCCACCAGCCCGACAAGCACCGCCAGCGAGAGGGAGAGGAGGGCCTGTACCAGCCCCGGCCACACGCCCAGGACAAATCCGCAGGCCCCCATCAGCTTCACATCACCGCCGCCGATGGCAAACCCATCCCGTTTTATCAGGCCCGCCGCCAGCAGGAAGGGTCCGCCGACCAGAAGCAGCCCCGCCGCAGAAGCGGCAGGGCGGAACCCGATCAGCCCGCACAGAAGGAGCAGGGCCGGGATCAGGTTTGGAATCTCCCGGTTTCGCATATCCCACACGGCGGCGGACAGGAGCAGCAGGCCAAACAGCGCCCCTTTGACCATAAGCGGCGTCACCGCTCAACCTCCCCGGCGGGTTCCAGTCCGGTGTCGCTCAGTTCGTCCCCATGAAGGTCGTAAAAGTCCTTCATTTCTGCGGGAGGCTCCCCATTGACATGGAACGCGCAGCGGCGAAGATCCGCGGCCTGTTTTGCCACCGTTTCCTCCAGCGTATTTTGGATTCTATCCCAGAAAGAATAGTCGTTCCCCAACCATTCGGTATATAAAACTGCAAGTGGCTGGGAGTAGGTCAGCAAGGTGTCCGTTTCCCATTCGTCCAGCCCCTCCTCCAACTGGCATAAAAATTCCTCTTTGATGACTTTCTCATAAGCGTAATCCAATATTTTATCGGGCGGCAACGCGGCAATTTCCTCCATGCGGGCGTCAAATTCCGCCTTGGCCCGGTCGTAGAGCAGACCAGCCCGATACCCGGCGCCCTTGTCCTGAAGGAAGTAATAGACCACCTCGCTGATATTCTCCGGGTTCATACAGCGGTCGGGAACGGGCATATTTCGGAAAGCCCACACCTGTTCCAACACATTCTCCATCGCCAGAAGCATATCCCTCTGCGTACCACTCAGAGGGATATTTTCCAGTTCGTTTTTGATGGCAAGTATCCCTTGAATTTTTACAAAGTAGGAATCACCGGGGGCCAGCTCCTCCAACGGTCTGGCTATACTATGGAGTTCTTCGTCCAGCTTCTCTTTCAACTTCTCTTGTTCCAGTTCAAACCACCTCCTGCGGTCAGGCATACAGCCCGAAATAAAGAAGGATGGCGGTCAGACCAACCGCCATCCCAATCATCAGGGGCCACGGGTTCCATCCTTTTTGAAACATCATTTTTACTTCCCCTGTTCCAACGCCTCCTGCGCGGCGAGAATCTGTCTGCCCACGGCATAGACCACTTGAATGGTCACAGAGTTTCCCGCCTGCCGGTAGAGCTGATTATCGCTGTTGACCGCCCGCGCCCGGTCAAACATTTCATCACTAAAGCCTTGCAGCCTCCAGCACTCACGGGGCGTAAGCCTGCGGATCAGGCCGCACCCCGCAAACGGCGTCCCCTGGTTACAGGAGGTTTCCAGCGTACCGGCGCGGTCCTTCCCGACGCGCCCCCGCCTTGTTTTGCTGTCAGGGAACGCCAGATTGATGCTGTCCCCACAGCGGGCAACCGCGTAGCCCTGCTTCGTGGCCTCCCGGATACGCATACCGTGAGGGCATTTTTCGCAGTCCTGAAAGGCAACGCCGTGGCGGTCCTGCGTTGTAAGAGTGAAGGCCGGTTCTCCGCACCCCTTGATCCGCCGCCCATTCTGCCTTTTTTCTTCCCGTTCCGGGGTAACGACTGCGCGGCAGCCGTAGAACACGCCGGAATTGTCGCCGCCCCGGTTGGTGATCCCGCTGTTATACTTGGCCTTGATGCACCGGGCATGGCTCGTCAGTTTGGGATTGCCATTACAGAGATCAACGAAATACAACCCTGTCTTGCCGCCCCAGCCGCCGGACTGGGCCGCCATCGTGACGCTGATGCCGGACGGGTCATACACCCGCTGGCCCTGCATCCCGCCTATGAGTTGGATAAGAGCTTTTCCACAGCCCGCTGGGACAGGAAATATTTTGGGTCCACCTCCGGCTCCAGGATGTCGGCAAGCGACAAGGTAGACCCGCTCTCTGTTTTGAGGGGGGCCGAAATCCTTTGTATTGAGAAGTCCGTACTCGATATGGTAGCCGAGTGAGGCCAGCGTATCGAGAACGGCCGCAAAGTCCCATCCTCCATGAATGGATAGGAGATTTTTAACATTTTCAAGGACAATCCATGTGGGTCGATTTTCAGGACTTTGGCCTTTGACGAGTTCAGCAAGCGTAAAAAAGAGTCCGCTTCTTGCTCCGTTAATCCCCCGCTGACGGCCGCTGACCGAAATATCCTGACATGGGAATCCCGCTGCCCACAGGTCTGCTCTGGGGAGTTCTGCGGGGGTGACTTTTGTGATGTCGGCTGCATACCATTCATCCTCCTTCACACTATGAATGGCTCTGTAACTGCGGTCGGCATACTTGTCAATCTCACAATGCCCCACACAGCGCATCCCGCACAGCTCAAAGCCCTTGCGGAAACCGCCGATGCCGGAAAAGAAGTCAAGGAATGTCATCTGCGCCATCGGCAGCCTCACAGTTCCAACGCCATATCCTCATCAAGCTCTTTCTGTCCGTCGTTCTCCATTTGAGTGGTCGCTTCCTGTTCTTCCTCCAATTCCATCAGCTTCATAAAGATGGCGTTTACAGCACACGGATCAATCTCCGTGACATACCGGGTGGTCGGGTCAACATGGTTTTTATCCCTCGGCGTCCGGGCGTCTGGGAAATCGGTCTGTCCGGCCCGGTCAAGCACCGCCTGATCGAAACGGGAATCCCAATCGGAAAACTGGATGGTGCGGGAGAGGACATAGATTGCCCGCTCCACACCGTACAAGCGCACCAACTCTCCAATGAAAAAATCCAATTCCCGGCTGTTCATAGCGGTCATGGCCTTGTCCTGAATGAAATTCCGGCAGTCCATGTTGATGTTGTAACTATCGCACCAAAGAGCTGCCTCATTCCTGCGGCTGGCTTCTTCCAGTGACGGATAGTAAATGGGAATCGTTGCGTACATCACTCAAGCCCCCATTCGTCCCCGTAGCGGTACGGGTAGATTTTCTGTCCGCGCAGGAACCGGACCAGATTTTGCACCTGATCCACCACGGACAAATTGCTCTGGTCCTTGGTGGTCATCATCACCGAGCCAAAGATACCGGCCAGCGCCAGAACCACAGTGGTGGTCACATTGGTAGTGAACAGCCAGACCAGGGCGGCCACGCCACCCATCGCCAGGGAACCAACCAACGCCTGAAAGAGCTGCTTTTTCCCAAAACCTGTGAACAGCTCCGCCTCCGGCTTCACGCCCAGAGGGATATACAGTTTCAAATCCTCGTCCATTCGCACCTCCTACGAATAGTAATACAAAATCAGGTCTTTGATCTGCCAGATGGATTCCGCAATCACATAGAAGATCACGGTGTTACGAGCGCGTTTTTTGTATTGCGCCGCCTGTTCCTCGGCGGCTGCCAGCCGCACCATGCAGTAGATAAACCTTGCCACGGCGCCCACGCGCACCAGCAGGATGATGGCCTTTGAAAGATCGTCCATTGTTACCATCCGCCGTCACCTCACTTTCCCATGCCCTTGACCATCTGCACCAGGCGCACGGAATGGTATGCGTTATTGACGATGGCTCCGCCACCGCCGCCTCCGGTTGTAACGATAAACTCCTGAAGGAACTTCGGCGTCCGCACAGCCAGAATCATGCAGGCCACGCCCCAGAAGATGTGCATATTCATCATCAGACCCACGCCCAGCTTGGCGAGGGCGATCTGGATAATCACTGAGAGGGCCGATTGAAAGAACTTGCTCATGTAGGGCTTGAACACACCCTTGTCGTTGTCGATCAGGCCCACGCAGGCCAGGGGCATCCCCACCCGCAAAATCAAAATCTCCAGCCCCCGCATAAGGAACTGGAAGTAGAGGATAAAGTACACGATGACGAACACCAGGCCGAAGATGGCGGTCACAAGGCCCAGCGTGGAAATACCGGACACCCAGCCCGCCCAATCGTAGGCGGTGGCAAGGCCGATGGCCTCCAGCATCTTGTCGCTCATTTCCTCCACAATTCCCGCAAGCCAGCCGTACATGGTGGGGAAACAGACCGCTACGGCCATCGCCTTGAAAAAGTTCGTCAGCAGGGCAATCGGTTCTTCATCCGCGTCGCCATCGGACCACAGCACATAGGTTTCAAAGCCCTTTTTGAGAAATTTCAGGATGATAAGCGATACGCCAAAGCCAAACACAATATCAAACAGAGCTTCAAACAGATCGACACCGGCCAATGTAGACATATACTGCTCTGCGTACAGGGTCAGCGGTACGATGCCCTCCATCAGCCCGTCGATGTAGGCGATGGCTCCGTTGAGCAGGGCGACGATCAGCAGAACCAGAATATATTCCAACCAGCGGCCACCTCCTTTCCGGGGGCGGCCGGGGCCGCCCCTTTGTCATGTGAGTTGAAAACGGGGCGGATCAGGCGGCAGGCGTCCCGCCGCCGTTCTCCGCCAGTGTCCGGTCATATTCAGCCAGCACAACAGCGGACAGCTTCTCCCGCAGCTCCTTCGTCATAGGGAAGCACTGTTCCGTCCATTCACCCTTCACATTCCTGCGGCTGGGTAGGGACACGAACAGCCCCTTTTCTCCCTCTACCACCCGGACATTCTTCACCAGAAAGCAATCGTCCAGGATGACGCTGCTCACCGCCCGCAGCTTGTCGGGACCGCTGAACAGTTTCTTAATCTCTGCCGTAAATTCCATGAGAAAACCTCCCTGATAAAAAGTGCGGCGGGGCATGGCGCTCCGCCGGTTCCCGCTGAAAATCAGCCCGCGTAATCGAACATATCCTTGATGCGCTGGGTAATTGTGGGCAGCACGGTGCTGTCCACAATGAGGTAGAGGCCCGCCAGAATCAGCGCGCCCAGGACAATGGAAATCAGCACCGTGATCGCCACATCAAGGGTGCCCTGCCCCTCACGGTTTACCAGCGCCTCCTTCGTGCGGCCTGCCAGCTCACGGGCCTTCTGCTTGGCCGTCCAGATGGAAGTCATAGCCTTAACCTGAGTGTTGCGGATGAAGTGAGTCATAAAATTGTCCTCCTGTAAAATGATTTATTTAGTAAGGCGTGGTAATCGCCTGTACTACGAAAAAAGCCCCGGCTTACTGATAGTAGCCGAGGATCAGGTTCAAGGTGGCGGAACCCAGAACGGCGCCGATGCAGGACACCACCGCCACCACAATGCGGTTGTTCCACTTCTTCTGGTCCATCTCGTCAGCCATGCCGCGCCGGATGCAGAAGTAGATGATAAGCAGGCCGGACACCACCGGGGCCAGGACCATGAGCCATGTAGTCAGGTCGCCAATCAACTGCTCGGTGCCCGTCACGATCTGGCTGTCCTCCACACCGGCCGCATAAGCCGGTGCGGACATGAAAAAAGAGGCGGCAAGTGTGGAAAGACCGACACCTGCCGCCCGGACGGACTTGCGCAGCCCGCCCATCGTCTGTTTTACTTTTTCTTTCATCGAAACCTCCTGAAATTTAATCATCATCAGAAGCGCCGCCCCCTGCGTTTTTCTGCTGGGCGAGGCGGCGCATGATGTCCTTTTGATAGTAGACCCAGATATTCCACAATGCGATTTCCTGTTTGGTATCGGTGATAATGGGCCGTTTATTTTCCCGTTCCTCCCGCAGCTTCCGGTTATGCTCCATGTCGCCCATGCCCAGCATTTGATTGAACAGCCATTTGGAGAGGTCCGGGGCGTACATCATGGCCGGATGGTCCCGGCTGGTGATGATCTGATAGGGCCGCTTAACGCGCCGGACCTCATCCGTATTGAGCAGCTTACGCTCCGTCAGGCTGACGCTCTGGGAGTTGGACGGTGTGGTGAACCGCCCGTTGCTGGCCGAGAGCTGGTAGCTGGATGTGGTGTAGCTGCCCAGCTTGTCCGACATTTCCCGCAGGGTTTCCGGGTCGTCGCTTTGCAGATAGGCCCATATCTGGCAGTTGCCCTTGATGGTGTTGGCGATATTGTCGCTGTACTTTTCCTTGAGCTGGTCGAACCCCTGCACATAGAGGGCGTAGCGCATCCCGCGTCCGGCCGCAACGGTGAGCTTGTTCGTCATATCGCTGATGGGGGTAAAATTCCCGAACTCATCCAGCAGGAAATTCACCCGCCGTTCCAGCCGCCCGCCCCGCTTGTCCGCCGCCTCCGCCAAAAGCTCATACTGCTGGGACACAATGAGAGAGGCAATCGGGTAAAAGGTGGTTTTCTCGTCCGGCAGGATCACAAAGAGCGCCTGCCTTTTGCGCCCCAAATCCGTAAGGGTAAAATCACTGGCATGGGTGATGGAGTAAATGGATTTCGAGGTAAACAGCCGCAGGGTGGTGAGGGCGGAGGTGTAAAAGCTGCCTCTGGTGCGGGACGGGGCCACATCGGAGATGGAGAGCAGCGCCCGCGCCGGGTGCGTTGGCGACTGCTTTTTCAGATACTCCGGCAGGGGCATTTTGTTCCCAATGGTGCGGCACATCTCGGAAATAAACCAATACACATTTGTCATGTTCTGAAACTCCGGCCGCTTCTGGTTGTCGCACACCACGCAAAGAATGGCAGCCGCTATGATGGAACATTCACCGTTCGTCCAAATCTTTTCGCCCTCCGGCTTACCAACCAGATTGTTCGTCAAGTCCCAGGCCAGCATTTCTGCACGGTCGGTGTCGCCCTCGTTGATGGCATCAATAATAGGTTGGAGCAGATTGTAGCGCATACTCTTTTCGGGGGTCTTAAAGTCGAGTACAAGGACTTCATAATTGAGTCGTTTTAAGAACTCTGAAGTGTAGTCAAATAATTCTGATTTCGGATCGGAGCAGAAAATGGATTCTCCGGCAAGTCCCAACAGGCAGATACTTTCAAGGACCAGACATCTTGACTTTCCTGAGCGTGTCGCGCCGACGCAGAGCAGGTGGCAGTCATCACCGACAAAATAGATTTTTTCTTTATCGCCCTCCTTTCGCATACCTACCACCACACCGCCTTTTTTCAGCGGAGTATCCGCTCCCAAAGGCTCCTGCTTGGGAATACCTTTGGGGTGAAGGTTCAACTTCAATTTATCGCCTCCTTATTTTTCTTTGAGAAAATCCAAACCATCGTATCCGGTATCTAAGAGCTGCCGGATCGTTGGGTTGTGCGGGTCAAGAATATAGCTGTCAAATGCTTTGTCTTTCTCGGAATCGGTCATCCACCGGGCTGAACCATGCTGGTATTGGCCCACGGCTCTGGGTGTCTGAATTTCCGGGGTGATCGTGTCCAGGTCTGATTCATACGGCCTCATGTTGGTCAGGAAGAACATAACCGCCAACACGCTTACAAACCCTTGCAGACACAGATACAACATCATGTGCTGGCGGTTGGAAAACAGGCTGGCAAGGCAGTCCCCGATGGAGAGAAGTGAAAGCCGGGTGATCTCTCTTGTCAGCAGCCCATGAACAGCGGTGGAGAAGAAGAGATTCAAGACTGCGCCGGAAACGAAGATCAGCGCACATACCATCAGTTTAGGCTTTGTTTTCAAAATGGCAGTTCATCCTCCTGTTCATCCTCATCCTCAAAGGCATCCAGAAGTGAATCCAGATACGCCTTCTTTTCTAAATTCCAGGTACTCACCAGATCTGACTCGTACTCGGTAAACGGTAATATGCGTTCCGTGCCATCCTGAACACATTGCTTTGAGTCGAAAAGGCCAATATCGGCAAATTCATTATTGGAAATGAGAGTACCGTCATCTGCGCGAAACATGATCGGCATATTGTTACTGTCCGCATAGTAAAGGAACCGATTCGTTGCATACGCAAGCCGGACAATATCGCCATCAAGCAAAATAAAATATGGAATCGTTCGCTCGCCGTTGATTGCCGGATATTTTTTGAACTCATCAAGAAACTCTTGAAGTTCGGGGCAGACCTCACGCACAGTCAGTTTGCCTGTTTCATTACGGGTAATTCTTTCAACTACATCTTCCAGTGCATGATCGGCGGTTAATTGAAAGCCATACCAAGTAACAGCGGTAATTGGGAATGGCGAAACGACTCCGTCTGTTTCTTTATAGACTTGTGTGTTTTCAAAAAAATAGCGGGGCCAGTGACTTTCCGTGTTATCGTCTGCCTTTTGGCGCAGCGATATGTCCGCTTCGATAATGAAGTGGTTTCCTTCCAGGTCGAAATCCAGGATTTTCATTGCAAATACCTACCTTGTCGCCTGCACTTCATAATTCCATATCGTCCTCAATCACAAAATCATCCAGAAACGCTTCATTGTCTTGATCCTCGGTCAACTTGATTTCCTGCGGCTCCGTTTCACCCATCTGCATGGGAATCAGAATCGGCAGCAGATGCTTTTGTAAAAAGTCCTGATCCTCGCAGCGGTCAATGAATGGCCCAAAGGTGTTCAAGAACGGGGTGTCCAACGGAGTACAAATCATCAGGTCGCCTCGCTCTTTCCCCATTTTCACAATAAAAGACGCAAGATTGACCGGATCGGGGTCCAGGCAGAACGCTTCATGTAGGCCACCCTCCACAGGGGCATACCCAATTAGAAAAGGATAGCCGCAAGCAGTATCATTCTGTTTGGCTGCGCTGGGAAGTTCAGGGGTGACAAGCTGGGTGAGTTCTTCCGCAGGCGTATTTCTGACCGGCTTATCCAGAAGCCATTCTTTCAAACTTTCCGGCTTGACGATACCACAGAAGTCGTGTCGTTCCCAATGAATGTACTCGCCGGTCAGCAGACTTTCCGCATATACGGCCTGCCCTCTGGCTCCATAGGTACATCCAAAACCATCACGGGCATACCAGATGGAGTCGTCGGCAGTCATATCCTCGCCCTTGCTGCTCACCCCAGGCTTGAGAATGAGAAATTGATTTTCGTAGTTGTACTGGCTGCTGTCGGGGATACAGTCATTGATGTCCAGAGGGCGATCCAACTGGCGGATCATTCTTTCGCTGCGCACCATATCCTCAGAAACATAGAGGACTGGCAGATGGCGGGAGTGCGCAAAGTTGATTTCCTCCTGCATCCCCTGAGAAATGGTGTCGCCCATCACCCAGAGTTCGTCACAGCGTTCCATCAGTTCGCAGCCCATCCACAGTCCCTGTTCCCGCTGCTCCGGCTGTTCATCATCCAGATATTGCGTGAAGATCGTGTGGGGCGCCAGGGGGATCACGCCGCAGGATGCCGCATACGCACAGTAGTCCCTCGCTCTTTGGATATTCCGCTCCATATCCCCGCGCAGGGGGGATGAGATATAAACCAGCCGCAATTTCTCACCTACCTTTCCAAATTCAGTTCAATCAAAGTTCCAGATCCTCCTCGTTCTCCAAGTCACAGACGCTTTCCTCATCGGAACCGTAATCTGTGAACGGCAGAATGTGTTCTGTGCCGTTCTCAACATTTTCCTCAGATTCATAAAGACCCATATCGGCAAATTCATTGTCGGAAACAAGCGTGCCGTCAACGGTGCGGAACATCAGCGGCATATCGTTACTATCCGCATAATACAGAAACTCATTGGTTGCATACGCCAGTCTCGCAATGTCTCCACGGTGAAAAATGAAATATGGAATCGTTCGGTCCCCGCTGATTGCTGGATATTTTTTAAGTTCATCAAAAAACTCTTGGAGTTCCGGGCAGACACAGTGTACGGTCAGCTTGCCAATCTCATTGCGGGAAATCCTCCCGATCACATCGTTCAGTGCGTGATCGGCAGTCAGTTGATAGCCCTCCCAGGCGACGGCTGTAATTTGGAACGGCGAAACAACGCTGTCCGTTTCTTTATAAATCTGCGTATTATCAAAGTTGTACCGGAGCCACTGGCACTCCATATCATCATCCGCCTCTTGGCGCGGCGATACGTCCGCTTCGATGATGAAGTGATTGCCCTCCAAATCAAAATCCAGGATTTTCATGGAATCCTCCTATCTTTCCAGGTCCAGCCCATCCAGTTCTACATCACTGATGGGCGGCTCAAAGCCGGTGTCATAGGCTGCATCCTCCAACTGGCGGATGGCCTCTAACCGGGCGGCGGCCTTCAGGTCGTTCACAAGCCCCTGCTCCAGCAGGGCGTCGGCAACAATGGCATTGGAAACCGGGTCGGTGAAACAAAGGGCCTTACCGTCCTGCGCAGCCTGTTCCACCACGGACTCCGGCAGGATTTCCTCTGCCACAGCCTTCGGAAGCTCCAAACCGCGCTTTTTGGCGCCGACAATCTCATAGATACCCACGGCGATCTCGCCGCAGGTGATGATGTTGCCCCATATATCGGGATTTGGGCGCCCGTCACGCATATCTCACACCTCCATCTTCCTCATAGGGCATAAACGCAATCACGGAGAGATAATCTGTACCCAGCCGTCGCAAAAGGGCGTCCTGATGCTCCATGACCTGATCCACCACATTTTCAGGGCAGTAGCGCATCAGGTCGCGCACATATTCGCCCACATCCAGCCCAATGGGGTGCGCCAGATATTCCTCATCCGTCATGCCATCAAGCTGCTGGTTCAGGCTGTGCTTATACATGAGAAACCGAGCGATAGCGATAGTTTGATTTCGCTTGCTGTTCATCATAGGCTATCCTCCAAGCTCCATTTCATCACTCAGACCAAATTCCATATCAAAATCAAAGTCCATATCTGCCTCCCGCAGCTCCGGCATAATTTCCTCGATTTTGTCAAGAATCCGCTCCACGGATTCACGGGCATCATTGGAAACATCCTGATCGAGTATGCTCATTTTGACAAGTCCGGCGTGAAGGACCCTCAGTTCTTCCTCGCTGAACAGGGCCTTTTCGTCCACCAGGCCACTGCGCTTGGCAAAGTCCTGACCGGCAAACTCTTTATTATAAAAGACCTGACGGGCCAGCATTTCCCCAGAATCCGGGGCTGTGCGGTAGGTGGAGAACACATAGCCGAACAGGTGATGCTCCTTGCAGGCCAAAGTCACGCCGTTGTATTCCGCCAGTTTGTAGGAACCGTTGGGCAGCTTTTCGTTGGCGTCCGTGTAGGGGCAGTCGCGGCAGATGCCCGCTTTCGCCGCCGTGTTCTGGGCGGTGTCGTTGATAAGCCGCATGACCTTATCCTTCACAGCGATAAACGGGTTCTGGATCACCGTATCCGCCTTGGAGAAGTAGGCCACAAGCTGATTTTTATAATAGATGTCCGCAATATAATCCGAAGATTGGGATCGTTTTACATCAAAGCCCTTTCGGGCGAGCTGTTCAAAGAACAGACGGTAAAAATCTGTTTTGCTCCGCAACCGGCAATCCTCCTTCCTTACGAGTAACCTTTTTGTTTCATCACCTTTTTGAGAACTTCAATGAAATCAAAAATCCGCTCTGCCGCAGCCTGATTCCGGGGATAGGTGTGCGGCAGAGGCGGGCGCTTCTGCCGCTTCAGATCGTACCAGAGGCACCCTCCGTCTTTTTGGCTGGGAAACATACAGGATGGAACGGAAGTCCGTAAAGTAAAAGGGCACTCCCAGCAGGGATGCCCCTTGGGATATTCATACGGCCGGGCCGTCAGGCGGGTCACGCCATAAGACCCACTTGGGACAGACACCGGCACCCCGTTATACTTATAAGCCGTTGTTACTGTGTTCATCCAAACTCCTTTCTTGAACCGGGCGTCCGGTTGTTTTCTTTATTCGATGCCGCAGGGCAGCGAAAAAGGCAGCCCTCAACGGACTGCCTTTCGCATTGGCCATATTTAGGTTTGAACTATCCGATCACAGTTCTTTCAGCAGGAATGCCATATAAAGGGGGAGTGTGAGAAGCTGTTCGGTGCGTCCTACATTGTAGTCTCCCAGCTTGATTGCTTGGCTGACATGGTACTTTTCAGGATGGCGCAGGATCGTTCTGGTGCTTTTCGTATTCCCTGTGGACGCTTTGACCTCCACCAATGTGCATTGTCCTTTATAACGGATCACAAAGTCCACTTCCAAACCGCTGTCTTTGTGGAAATAGTAGAGTTTTCGTCCCATCTTACCGAAAACATCCGCAATCAGATTTTCAAAAATCGCGCCTTTATAGCCGTAAAGATTTCCTTGCAGGATGTCGTACTGTGTGCCATCCTCCAGCATACTGATAAAAAGACCGCAATCACGCATATAAACCTTGAATATATCTTCTTCGGCGTTCCCATCCAAAGGCAGTTCCGTAATGCTCAGATTATAACAGCGGACAATGATACCGGCATCCTCGATCCATTGCAGGCTCCCAGCATATTTTGATGCGGTTGAGCCTTTTTTGACAACAGAGTATTGAAATTTCTTATTTTCTTTACTGAGCTGCTTCGGAATAGACTGAAAGCACTCCTTGATCCGTGACTTATCTTTCTTCTCAGCGTACTTCACCATATCGTCCTCATAAGAGCGGACAATATCGCGCTGGATTTGCAGCACCTCATCCATCTGCTTCGTATCCACAAAAGTCTGCACGGCGTCGGGCATACCACCGACAACCACATATTGCAGGAGCAGTTGCTTCATCCGGTTGTGCAGGGCCTCCGGGACAGGCGTCTCTTTCTGCAAGCACTTCTTTAACATATCAATTACAGGGTCAGCAATCCCATTGGCCCACAGAAATTCTTCAAAATCCAGAGGGTACATATCAATCACCGTTTCCGATCCGACTGGAACAGATTTCGGTTCTTTTCCATACCCCTTCACACCCAGCAGAGAGCCGGTGCCTATCACATCATAGCGTCCATCAATTCGGAAAAATTTCAGGGCGGTCCGGGCCTCCGGGCACTCCTGAATCTCGTCCAGGATCAAGACTGTACTTCCGCTTTCAAACACCGCCTCGCTGCCCAGCAGGGCGGACAGCATCATCACGATTGTGTCCACTTCCAGGGACCCGGCAAATACAGAGGCATAGTCTGGATTTTCAAAAAAATTCAGGTACACAACATTTTTATAATTTTTCTTTGCAAAGTCAAGGACAGAAAATGTCTTGCCGCACTGCCGGCAGCCCTTGATAATCAATGGTTTGCGATTTTCTGTGTTTTTCCAGTCAATCAGTTTCTGCTCAATTTTCCTTTTCAGCATGACAGTTTCGCCTCCCTTATTCTGTTCTATTCCAGTATAGCTGAAAGTGTCAACTTTTTCAAGGGAGTTTTGATGTAAACCGTAAACTTTTTCAAGCGACTTTTATCGACAAGTATCAACTTTTTCTGATTTTCTCTTGCGCCGCACATTGGTTATGGTTCCATGCCCCTATCCTTGTGCCGCAAATACCATTCCTTTTTGGCGGCCTTGGAAAGATCACCTCCCATAGCCTTCTGGCAATCGTCGTACTCCATACCCATGTTGACGGCGTTCTGTTCCAACGCCATCAGGATTTCACAGATCAACCGCTCTGTATAGTAGGCTTTTCGGGCCTCCACATACTCAAAAGAGCCGGTTTCCCGATCCTTGCGTAGCATGGCGCGTATGGCCTCCAATATCTTGTTGGCAATCAGCTTGTCCGCCTCCGTGATTCCTTTCCGCCGTTGTTCCTCCACATGGGCAGGGTCGGTATCATAGAGCATGGCAAGCTGGCACTTGGCGTCCGCATATTCGTCCACCAGATCACCGATGTATTTACAGTCCGTTTTCAAACTGGCGATAAAAGCATCCAGTTCGGCCTTTACTTCCTCCGGCAGCAGCTTGTAGGCCAGACGGCCTTTTTCCGGCATTTTTCCTTTTAAGGCAAACAGGCCGGGCATAAATCGGGTCAGCCCATCCGCACTCAAAACACCGTCCAGCGAGGCGGCTCCCAGCTCATCATCCGTGATATGGCCGAAGGTTTCCCGCAGTCGCTTATATTCGACGGGATGAAGCTGCTCCATATATTGCTCAAACTCATCAACCAGATCGACGGCGGCGGTGGTAAGCCGCTCTCTGGCCTGCTGCTTCGCTTCACAATACGCCTGTATTTTCTCCGCGAAGGTGTCCCGGATCAACTGCCTGCGTATTTTATCCGGGATGCTGGGATGGACAAAGGGGACCATAGTACGCTGATTTTTGTCCCAGAACACCACATGGATGTGCGGATGCCCCCGCTCATTGTGGTGGGCGGCCACCCACTGCAAATTCTGCACCCTGATCCCGTTGTGCTTTGCCAGTGTGATGATATGCTGCTGGATGTAGTCCTCCCAGGCTTTATGATCGGTCAGCCCCAGCTCTGCCGCTGTTTCCGGCGCGAAGGAGATAATGCCCCGGTACATATTGACGCGGCGGTAGGACAGCTCCCGCACCAGGCGGGCCGCTTCCTGCCAGGTGTCAAACTCCTGTATCTCCCCAGGTGCCAGCATCCCAAACAGGCCGTGGCGCATCCCCTCATTCTTTACCGCGCCGGGCCGGGTGGCAATATAGCCGATGTGGGCATAATTGCACTTGGGCGTCTTTTTTTGATTGGGGTGCCGGTGGCGCTGCTTATAGATCAGGATTGACACGGCGGCCCCCTTGAACAGCCTGGATCGCCTTTTTCATTTCCTCGTCATCCAGAAAAATACGCAGAGCGTCGGCGTTCTTTTGGTTTGCAAACGCCAACGCCTCTTTTCGAGCCGCCGCCTCAATCTTCTCAAAAGAGGAATAGCGGTCCCGGTCGATCAAGTCTGCGATAATGGCGATATTGGCATAGTAGCCTGCGGCGGATATGATTGTCAGGCGGTTGATAAGTCCGGCCAGCCGGTTTCCCAGCCCCTTGATCTGGCCGCTGAGTTCCTGCCGGATCACGCCGCTTATCATGTCGATGTTCTCAGCGGTACTTTCCAAATCCAGGTATTCGTCAATCGCCCGCCGCACCTCTTTGGAGAAGTCCGTCCCATTTCTGGCCGCCAGCTTATTGAGCGCCTGAATGGTGTCCGGGGGCAGATGGATGGTTTTGCGCTCGGTTCGGTTCGGGGATTCCTTCAAGTCAAGCCTCCCTTCCATAAGGTGTGAAAAAAATCACACCAAAACCCAAAAATCATACCTTGTAAAATTCTCAAAAAAACCGTTGAAAGCACGGCTTTCAAGCAGTCGGCCCGCCGTCAGGTATGACGGCTATTCCTGCCTTAACCCAAAACCGCAGGGCATAGCCTGCGGTTTCTGGTTGCGGGGCGCCCCAGCGGGGCGGGCAGTACGGATGAAAAGAGAAGTGAGAGGGTCAGCGTTCCAGCTCGTCCTCCGGTTCTTCAGCAGGTTCCCAATCTGTGAAGATCTCCGCCATGATCTGCTCCTTGCTCCCACGGGTGGAGCTGCCCTGTGTTTCATAATCCCGCAAATCGTTCATCCGTTCCGGGATGGCAAAGAAAGCAAAGCGCCCGTCCTTCATCTGCGTCAAGAGTCGCATTTCATAGCCGGATGTGGGGTCCATACTGTCCATCAGTTCTTCCAGCGTCCCCACCTTTTCCGCCGCTTCTCGGACAATGGAGCGGAACATATCGGACGGAATCTCCACATTCCAGACAGCGTAATCATCGCGTCCGTGGCAGGTGATGGTCTGGATGGCTGTGCAGGGGGCGCCAGCGAACCTCTCCAGAGCTGAGGACAACAGTGCCTCGGTTTCCGGTTCCAGATAGCCGCACAGATCCAGTTCCACCGAATTTGTGACGGCTGTAGCCTCTTTCTCAGTCAGCACGATGTCCATACTGTTCCTCTCATAAGAAAAGCCTCGCCCATTCAGCATCAGGGAACACTCGGCGGCGATGCGGAACATTCGGAAATAATCGTCTGCCGTTTCGCCCAGCGTCTTGCCAGTGGCGAACGATTGGAAATATCGTTTGCCATCGCTGTCCCGGCAGGCCAGGGAAATATCCAGATAGATTCCCTCGCTGGAGCCGAAATTCGGGATACAAAGGGCTTCTTCAAATTCAGGAAGTTCGCCGGTCAATCCCTCATACTTGCCGGAGAACGAAAAGTATTCATCCGGGAGAAGCCCTTTCATTTCCAAATGCGTTTTCAGCTTATCAAAGGTTTCCTTGGCGTCAGCCATACCGATGTGTTTGACACGGTGGTTCTCATCCGGTTCACTCCATCGGTCCAGCTCAAAGGTCTGTATTTTTGCCACGATCAAGCCTCCATTTCCTGTTCATCTTCGTTTTCAGGTTCTTCAGCGGCGTCCCTGTTAAACTCCGCCTCCAGCTCCGCCATACGCAGGCGGTCTAAATCCTCCACGGTGCGGCCTTTCCGCCGCTCCATCAGGTCAGTGTTAAAATCATTCAGATGGGGAACATGGACGGCGCACTGAAATCCCCGCCCAGTATATTCCCGTACCCACTTGGCCGCCGTAAGCTGCCCCCAATTCCGAAACTGCCCGTCCTTGTCACGGGCCAGATAGTCGTTGTCCACCGCAAATACCAGCCGCCTGATCTGCGGATGCCCTTCCAGATAGCGGTCAATGGCTCCGTTCCACAGACAGCCGGTGGAGATGCGGTGGTCCTCCATCCAGTCCCGCCCGTAAAAGTCAGCAGTGATGGACGCATGGCTCATCAGGTCGATAGGAGCCTCGGTGACGATCAGCAGGTCGCTTGTTCCCTCATGGAAAAAGGGGTAGCTTTTATCAGAGCCGGTAGCGTCCATCTTGAATGAGCTGTTTTCTCTGGCCGCCCGCATGGAGCAGTACCGGGGCGCTCCCTCGGCGTCATAACCCACAAACACGCAGTTTCCGTGCTTTTTCTCCTGATAGATCATTTTCCGGTTCATAAAATGGCTGACGATTAGGGAGCTGATACCTCGGACGGACACCAGATACCAATAGGCCCGCTTCATGTTGTCTGCCTTGTCCGGCAGCTCCAGCGGCCCGCGCTCCTTCTTCTCATAGGGCGTTACCTGTCGGGCTTCTGCCGCATATTCCTTGCCAATCAGCTTGCCCACCGCCTCTGGAAAGGATAGGTTTTCCTCCCGCATAACAAAATCAATGGCGCCGCCCTTGATGCCGTTATCCGGCCCCGTCCACTGGAAAAAGCGGTTGTTTTCGGGGAAGATGTAAAGCCCGCCGCTGTGCTTCATGTGGACAGCTTTGCGGCCTGCCTTTTCCGGCTCATAGCCATAGCCACGGGCCAGGGATAGAATATCCACGCTGTTCGCCTGCCGGATCTCATCCTCGGTATATTTCTGATACGCAACGGCGCTTCTTCTCATATCACATCACCTCACAGTTCCAAATCTGATTCTTCTTCATCAGGCAATTCCAATTCCTGTGCAGTCTCCTTGTGAAAATGGTCTGTCCCAGGCACAAGACGGAAAGAAAGTCCATTTTCCCAATGACAAAAGAGTTGACCGGCATCATCCACAGACTGAACGATACCGGCCAACCCTGCGGGGGCGTCATAGTAGGGGTCGTTTACCGCCTCATCCAGCACAATCTTTGTGCCAGGTACATATTCCTCCCGCAGCAGCTTGGCTTGCTCATACAGATATTGAGGGGACCGGGGCAGGGGCTTCCGTTCTCCCGGCCGGACAGGTTCTCCGTCCAAGTCGTACTGGGACGGGTCAGCGCCGGGGGTGTCCCAGCCGAACAGGGAGCCAGTGAGCATAGCCGCCGCCTGCGCCTTTGTGATACCCTCTTGGGCATTGAAGTAGTCTGCCAAGACTTTGTTATACGCACGGTCGCCGGTGGAGTAGGCGCAGGGGTAGTAGCCCGCTTCGCCGCGCCTGACTTCTATGAGCTGACCAGAACTGGGGAGAACCGTGTAACAGTGTTCCGGCAGGGATGGAGCATCATAATTCTTCCTCATAGTCATCCTCCGGCTCATAGTTCGCCTCGTCCTCCGGCACCTCATTCTCGTAGAACTCATCCAGCTCAAACCCGGCGCGGGAGATCTCCTGATCCTCCATGCCCAGATGATCTTTTAGGTGGCGGTACAGCTCCCAGCCGTCGTAGTGCGCGGCCGCCCACTCCAGCGCCTTATCTAAAATCTGGTGTGTGCGTTCTTCCGGCAGGGCCTTCAGCGTCCCGCTGCGCATCGCGTCAAACTCTCGGTCTGGCATATTCAGGTACTTATAGGCTCTTGCGTACAGCGGTTCTTTGGCGCAGTCGGGCAGCAGAAGATTTTCCGTTTGCTCTACAAACCCATAGGACAGGTCCTCATATCGTACCTCACCGCTGCGGCAGGCGGCCCGGAACTGCTGAAAGCCTTTCATGTTGCTGAAGCCACGGTAGTCCATGACTCCAAGGAGAATCTGAGCGCCAATAATGGCCTTCAGCATTTCCTCATCCGTAGTGGCGGCAACCAACCGCATGGTACTTCGCTCCTTGACGATGTTGCACCCATAAAGGATATAAAGCGGCTGTGTTTTATCCAGCTTCATGATCCAATCCCTCCGTTTCTTCTCTCAATTCTTCCAGATACTCGTCAATGTCCAGCTCCTCATAGCGGAACTGGAGCAGTTCCACGATAGCCGGATCGCAGTCCTCCGGCAGATAGTCTTTTACATCATCCTGCACATCCCTGATTTCCCCCAGGAAACCCCAGCAGCTATTCACCTCTACATCTTCCCGGAATAGCTGGAACCCGTAGCACTGGCCGGTCAGGAAGTAATCGTAGGACTTCACCTCGCCCTCCAGCACTTGGCGGGCCTTCTCCATAGTTTCAGGCGTTGCCTTGCCGTACTCCGCTTCAATCCTCCGTTTATCTGCATAAATCCATCCTACCTGACCGGAATCCCACGGGCAGGAAAAGCCGGTGGTGTTCATGGTGATGCCCGAATGGTCGTAGAGATAGAGGGGCAGGATCACCATGCCCTCCATCTGCTCCACCAGCGAAAACAGTTCGCCGGTGGAGAGGGCGGAGAGGCAGTCCTCCAGAAACCAATCCGGCACATCATCTCTCAGCGAGGCGGCATAGCTGGACGATACATACCAGTCACTCTCGGAAGTCCAGCGTTGGTTCTCCAGCAGCTCCCACTCCCTTGTGGAGCGGTTATACTCCAGCTTTGCGTCCTTGGCCTTACCGGATTTGAGAAACGCAAAGACTGGATTGCTCCGGTCATGGCTGCTGGAATATTCAGAAAACAGCAAATCCTTCAAGAAATCACGGGGTTCCTCAAAATCGTGCTTTTCACCCAGAGAGTAGCGCCCATGCCAGCAGACCATTTTCCCCAGGCAGTTGTAGTCCTCACGGGGATTCAGGGGCAGCTCATCGTCCACGATAAACAGAGTGTAGGGCGCCCTTGTTGCCGCAAGCGGCATAATGCCTCACCTCCTTGCCCGCTGGGACCACATCACCGGATCGCGTCTCGGTAATGCCGATACCAGGCAAAATAGAAAAAGCCGCCAATCACGGCGGCAGCGGTGGAAATACCAACAATTACTTTTTTCATACGAACTCCTTTTCAAAAACAGGTTTACAGTTCCATGTCCTGCTCATCCTCATTCATAGTGGCAGGAGCCTCCGGGCTGGCCTCACCCTGTTCTTCAAACTGCTGCTTAGTCTGAATTGCCGCTGACAGCTTCGGGAGCAGTTCAAACATTTTCGTGCTGTCACGGCTTTTTTTATAATAACGGTAGTCCCACTGTCCGCTCTCCGAGGAATAGCGGATGCTGTGCAGCGCATTGATGATCCAGCCCTGTGTTTTCAGGGGGACTGGAATCTCATGCTCCCGGAAAAGCTGCATAATCAGGGCCTTGCCGTTGACCTCCCGGTTTACCACCTCCCTTCCCGCCAGAATATCCTTCTCAGCCTCCCGGATAGCGGCATCATAGCGGGCCTGCTGTTCCTGTTCCTGCTGACGCCTTTCTGCTTCACGCTCTGCCGCCCATCGTTCTTCCCGCTGCCTGCGCTCTGCTTCTAATGGAATATTGTGCCGTTTTGCCTCATAGTACCGTCCCAGCAGATTGGCAAAGCCCAGGTCTGCCCACCGTTTCGGATCGCCCATACTCTCATTGAAAACCCGTTCGATCTCACCCCGGATGCCATGCTCCAGCGTGGACAGCCATTTCAGAATTTCTTCCAATCGGTGCCGCTGGTCGATGCCTACCATGAATCCCTCGCAGGGAATAAAGACCGTCTGAAATAACTCCCGCTTCTTTTCCATCGTATAAAGTTCAATGCCGTTCTCGTTATAAAAGCGGTAGTAGTAATGCTTGTTGCCCGTCAGATCTTTGGCCAACACCCGGTTTTCGTCCCTTGGTTCCGGTGGAAACAAATCTTTTTTCTTTTCATCCGGCCGGGTGTAGCGAGGTGAGCGGCCGGTGCGCTCTAAACTGTCCGCGATCAGCTTTTGCACCTTTTCCAGCCCGCCATGTTTTTCAATAAAAGAAGCTATATCCGCCGCCTGCTTCAAGGGGCAGAATTGCAGGCCCGTCCTGCCCTCGTACACAGCGCCCTTGTACTGAAACAGGTCCAGGCCGAAATCGTTGTGAAATGACTTGGCCTCCCGCACAGGGGAGAAGGCGCCTTCCCGGAAGATGTAGCAGACAGCGGAATGTTTTTCACTCATTCAAACGCCCTCCCGCCATTTTACTGTTCGATGCCGGCAGCCGTATGAACGGAGATACCGGCCACAGCTTTTCCGCCGTCTGCCTGTGGATTGTCCTCATCTAAAACCACCTCACTTTCCTGTTCCTGCAAGGACTCGAACTCCAGCTTTGTGTTGATCTCCGTCAGGGTAGCAACCTTTTCGGACAGTTCTTCTTCATAAATAAAGGGCTGGCCCATCTGCTGACGGGCAGCTTCCAACTGCTTTTGAACTTCCTCCAAATCCCGCTGAGTATCAACCAGATAAGACGGGATACGCTCTGCAAGGTTCTCAATGCGGGTAATCGTTCCCTGACCAGAAGAACCAATGTCCGTACTGTACCGGGAGGTTCCCCGCAGGATGATTCCCCGCGAAAGTGGGTGAAGGTTAAGCCAGAGCCTGAAGCCACGGTAAGAGCCAATTTCAAACTCAAAGTCATCCTTTGCGTGGTTTTCACTGATCGTGCGGTAAAGCAGGGCAACCGCATCGCCCGCCGCCGGGCGTTCTGTGTACTGCTTCCCATCCAGCATGATAGAGAACTCTTTGCCCTTGGACTGTTCCAGCAGAGCTATATCCTGCCTGATCTGCTCGATCTGCCGCTGATACTGTTTGATATGATTGGGATAAGTCGTGTTCACCTTCCGTTCCAAAGAAAGCTGCTCGTTGCTCCACGCACCCCGCAGGATTTTCAGCTCCGTCACCCGGTTTTCCAGTTCCATCTTCTGCGCCAGCATGGGGTTATCCGTAGCGGCCGCCTTAAACTGCGCGGCGGAAAGCACCGTTTCATCCACATCCTCACAGGACCGGGCGATGCTCCTGCCGGTAAGAATCTGCTTGATGTACCGCAGCTTTTGTTCCTGGATTTGCCAGAGGTAGGCGTCAAAGGTGCCCTTTGTCACAAACTGCTTTATCATGACCTCCGGGTTCTCGTTGCCCTGCCGGACCCCGCGCCCATCCCGCTGGGTAATATCGGAGGGCCGCCAGGGGCAATCCAGATGGTTGATGGCAATTACCTTGTCCTGCACATTCACGCCGGTTCCCAGCTTATTGGTGCTGCCCAGCAGGATGCGGACTTCACCCTTACAGGTGCGTTCAAACAACGCCTGCCGCTGGGCCTCGGTCGCGGCGTCGTGGATAAAGGCGATCTGGGATTCCGGCACGCCCTTTTCAATCAGTACCCGCTTAAATTCATCGTACACATTGAAGCGCCCCGCCTTGGGGGTGCCCACATCACAGAAAATGAGCTGGGTGGAGGATGCCTCGGCGGTATCCGCCCAAACCTGATACACCTCGTCAATGCAGATATTCAGCTTGCTTCCTGTGCCGTCCGCCGTGGGAACGATCATGCGGGGGTCAATCGCCATCATGCGGGCCTCGCTGGTCAGCTTCAGCATATTATCTTCTTCCGGCTTTACGCGGCCAGCGCGGATCGCGTCCGCCCGCAGGATAAACTCCGCCATGATCGCTTTTTGTGCAGGGGTAGCCTCTGTGGGAATGATCTGCGCCTTTCCGCCCTGAATGGCTGGCAGGCCGGGAATGTCAAGCATATCTGCTGTTTTGATGTCCGCAACCTCTCTGAGAACGGCCATCAGCTCCGGCAAGTTGTAGAACCGCACAAAGCGGTCCCGCATCCGGTAGCCGCCGCCCTCCGGTCGCAGCTCAAGTACGGAAGTCCGCTTGGCGAAGTGGGCGATCCAGGTGTCAAAGTAGGACCAGCCGAACCGTTCCAGCTCCTGCGGCTGTAAATATCGCTGCATGACAAACAGCTCGGAGATGGAATTGCTTATCATCGTCCCCGTTGCAAACACCACGCCGCGCCCGTTGTTGACCTCCTGCAAATACTGGCATTTCAGAAGCATATCAAAGGCCCGCTGGCTGGATGAGGTGGTGATGCCCGCCACATTCCGCAGCTTTGTGAACACAAAGCAGTTTTTATAAAAATGCGCCTCGTCCACAAACATCATATCCACGCCGAGCTGCTCAAAGGTCAGAAGGTCGTCCTTCTTTTCCTCGGCGGACAGCTTTTCCAATTTTGTTTCCAGGTTCTCACGGAAAATCGCCATCTGCTTGATGCTCCAGTTTTCACCCTTTTCATACTTCATTTCGCTGATTGCGGCCTCGATCTCGTTGATCTGCTGCTCCAACTGCATGATCTGCCGTTCTTTTGAAATAGGGATTTTTTCAAACTGGCTGTGTGCCAGGATCACCGCGTCATAGTCTCCGGTGGCGATTTTGGAAATATAGCGGTTCCGGTTCTTGGGGGTAAAGTCATCCACCGTGGACACCAGCAGATTGGCGTTGGGGAAAAAGCGGTAAAACTCGGTTGCCCATTGCCCCACAAGGGGATTGGGAACCACAAACACCGCCTTGTGGATCGCGCCCAGGTTCTTCAGGTACATCCCGGCCGCAATCAGGGCGGCGGTTTTTCCAGCGCCCACCTCGTGGGCCGCAAGCCCTGTGCCGGTGTAAATAACACGGGCAACAAAGTCAAGCTGGTGCTTCCGCAGCTTCATCTCGGAGTTCATGCCGGGGATCACCAGATGGCTCCCATCGTATTCACGGGGCCGCACGGTGTTGAAGGTATCGTTATACAGCTTGAGCAGGGCGTCCCGGCGCTCCGGGTCTTTCCATATCCAGGACGCAAATGCTTCCTGAATCTGCTGCTCTGTTCTTGTATCAATACTTGATGTGGCCTCATCAAGTATCAGCATTGTCGGCAGGCAAAGCATAACTCTTGTAATACATAGAAGTTGCTTCTGTCCCTGGCTAATACTGTCTTCATGAAGCACTGTATCCAATCCTTTTGGAAGACGCTCGATAAATTCCCAGCTATGTGCTTCTTTTGCTGCACGGATAATGTCTTCATCTGTAGCATCTGGTTTTCCAAATGCGATATTTTCCCGGACTGTTCCATCTTTGATCCAAGTCTCCTGTAGCACCATTCCATAGGAACTGCGAAGTGCATGACGACTGAGTCCGTCAATTGACTTGCCGTCAATTTTAATGTTTCCTTGATCCACATCATAAAAGCGCATCAGCAGATTGATAAATGTTGTTTTTCCACAGCCGGTCGGTCCTACAATGGCAATTCGCATACCAGGTTCTACTTCCAGATTAAAATC
>OHJP01000163.1_pt1 | contig 41434 bp, 40 predicted proteins | sample 1568591 | NCBI WGS metagenome assembly OHJP01 (sample SAMEA3879567, study PRJEB24766) | human gut metagenome | biome: human-associated habitat; feature: feces | place: USA | collected 1985/1987
CCACCCGCTGTTAAGAGAACAAAATGTACTCGTATCTGTTTCTGACTGATATAATCTTCCCGTCAAAAGAAATAGCAATACCAAAACAGCCACTATACATACTGTTTCTATTTTTCTCCATTTCATACCTTCTTTCACTTTTCTCCCTTTTATTTGGGCAGAGTATCTTTATACTCTGAGTAGTTCCCCTCTTTCAGAAGCTTCGAATATGCTTCATAAGCTTCCTTTAACGTGTCATATTTTTTACCGGCTGTATATTTTTGAAAACCGCTATCATTATAAATATGATCTGCAATTGCAACATAATCCTCTTTATTTTTAGGATTTCTATTAGCTGTTGTCGTTTCCGATATATAAAAACCACCATTTGCTTTGCTGACAATTACTGGTATTTTCTTTTCTGCCCCAACCTGATTCGTATCAACAGATGTCCAAAACAAATATCTGCCTGAAGGATTCGATGGACTCCCAAGATAAGCCCATGTACCATATTCCAGCAGACTATTATCTTGTTCTTTAATCTGTTTATTTACTTTATTAACCATGTCTGAGGCAGGACATTTGGAATCTATCTCAAAGCGATTATTCAACTGACTTATTAAATTCTCTAATATTCCTGTTCTGTTAAGTATTCCATGCAGATCTTCGTTAAAATCTATCGTTGTGTCAGATGAATCTTTGCCTGTGCCTTTCCAGTCAAAAAGAATCCCCGTTGCCTCATTGTAAGACACCTCACATTCCCCATTTGTAACAGGAATTCCCTGCCAGTTATGGGCATCTCCCTCGCTTTTGTAATGTGTTTTCCTGCAATTACAACAGGATCAAATGCCTGCCAGTCATCTCTCTTTTGTTTTAATTTTACGACCTTAACTATATTTGAGGCATCTTCATCCATCACTTCAGCCATAATTTCTGCATATGCTGAACGGACATTCGCAATATCAACCGTCTCGCGGCTCTTTTCCACATGTCTGGCATAAACAGGTGCTAATAACGCAATAAGAACACCCATAATTGCAACTACAATTATAAGTTCTACCAGAGTAAAACCTTCATTCTTATTATGCATTTCATTCATAATGCATCACTCTCCTTCTCTTACTTCTTTATTACCTGTTTATCTAACTGAAAAAAAGCACTGTCTATCCAGACAATGCTCAAAAACGTTGCAACTGGCTACCATTTTACAGGCCCTTTAGCTTTGCGTCTCAGACTTTCGGCTGATTTGCTACAGTTATATTTCTTTATTGCCATTATACCTTTTTTCTGTCAAAATGTCCATGGTAATGTTATTATTAGGAACATTTATAAATAAAGTTATTAAAAAAATATTCGCTATCATCATAAATGCTATAAACTAAAAGGACATGTGAAAAACAAAAGTTTCTCACATGTCCTTTTTAGAACTTTCTATTATTCACAAAGCTTTGTAAATTCATCAGCAACAAACTGAACCTTCGTTCCGATAATTACCTGAACAGAAGTCTTTCCAGGTTTAATAACCCCTGCAACTCCTGCAGATTTAATTACCTTATCATTTACTGCTGTTATATCCTTTACTTCAAGTCGCAATCTGGTAACACAGTTATCGATACTTGTAATATTCTCTTTTCCACCGCATCCTTCGAGGATTTTTGCTGCGATGGCAGTATAATCATTACTTTCTAATTCCACTTTCTTCTCTGCTTCAAGATTGTCATCCTCTCTACTAGGAGTCTTAAGATCAAACTTCTTGATTGCGAAAAGGAATACCACATAGAATACGATAAATGCTGCGATTCCCAGTGGAAGAATAAGCCATGTCTTCTGTGCTGCCGGAAGGGAGGATGAGAAGATCAAATCCATAGCACCGGCGGAGAAACTGAATCCTGCACGAAAACCAAGTGCAACTGTAATCATCGTAAAGATACCATAAAGTAATGCATAGATTACGTACAGTACAGGTGCAAGGAACATAAATCCAAACTCAAACGGTTCAGTAACACCACAGATAAATGAACAAAGAGCTGCTGAAGCAATCAGGCCGATTGCCAGTTTTTTCTTTTCAGGCTTAGCACATTTAATCATTGCAAGTGCTGCACCAGGAATACCAAACATCATACATGGGAAGAATCCAGACATGTACATTCCAAGGCTCCATGTTACATCTGCAGATGTCTCACCAGCCCAGAAGTGCTGTAAGTCACCAAGTCCGATTGTATCAAACCAGAATACATTGTTCAATGCGTGATGTAATCCTGTAGGAATTAACAGACGGTTCAGAAATGCATAGATACCTGCTCCCACAACATCCATACCTACAATTGCCTTTCCAAGTGATACAAGTCCACCGAAAAGTAACGGCCATACAAATAATAATACTGCAGATACAACAATGGAAACTACTCCGGCAATAATTGCTACACAACGTTTACCACTGAAGAATGATAACCAGTCCGGAAGCTTTGTATCCTTAAACTTGTTATAACACATTGATCCGATCACACCGGCAAGAATTCCAATAAATGGATTCTCAATCTTATCAAATGCAAGTGTCTTTGTTGCGCTTTCAGCGATAGATGGCATGATTGTCGTAACAAAACCTGTTGAAAGAAGTGTTGTCATCATCAGCCATGATGCAAGAGCTGCGATTCCGCCGGTTCCGTCATTCTTCTCTGACATACCGACACCAACACCAACTGCAAAAAGAATTGCCATATGATCAATCAGCGCTGCTCCTGCTTTTACCAAAAACAGACCAATCAGATTCGCTGCACCCTGGATATCTCCGCCCTGCATAGTTGCCGGACATAACCAATATCCAATACCCATAAGGATACCACAGATTGGCAGCACCGCTACAGGAAGCATTAATGCCTTCCCAAGTTTTTGAAGAAATTTCATAATTCCCTCCTCCTTCTCTTTTAAATTATACTTAATTGGATTGTTCCAATCAGGTTAATATCACACACAGTTCTGTATAAAATCTCTTTATAAAATCTTAAGAACTGCTTCATCGAATAAAACATCGCCCTCCTTTTGAAGACTGATTTTATCATAGGTATCTGTATTACTAATCAGAACCGGTGTAATAGAATTCAGACCGGCCGCTTTAATCTTATCCAGATCCACTTCCACCAAAAGATCACCTTTTTTAACCTTATCACCAGCCGCAACATGCGCTGTGAATGGTTCTCCCCCAAGTGTAACTGTATCCAGGCCGATGTGAATCAATACCTCTGTCCCCATGCTGCTTGTCATACCAACTGCATGAAGCGTATCAAAAACCAACGTCACTTCACCATCTGTCGGAGCATATATCTTTCCTTCTGCCGGGATTACCGCAAACCCATCTCCCAATACCTTTTCTGAAAAAACAGGATCAGGAACTTCCGTAATCGGAACTACAGTCCCTTTACAAGGAGTATAAATTATATTTTCATTTTTATTTTCTTTTCTTTTTCCCTTCCCTCTGAAAAAACCTAACATGTTATCTCCCTTTCATACTTTACCTTCCACGTTAATTTTATCTTATAAGTCATCCGCACAGTGAATCTTGTTTATTATAATTATAAAATCAAAGAAAAAAAATAGAATATTTTTAGATTAGATATCAAAAATATACGGTCACCATCGGGTTTATTAGAAAATTTGCACAAAATATTATAATTGCTTTTCTACAAGTATTATAATTATGACCAACTTATTTTTTCGTAATATTATCTGGCTGTTATTTAAGAATCTCGATAATTCCTTCTTATCCTTTGAATACTTGATGTATCCCAATACACCCCTTAAATTCGATGAAAACTTCTCCAGATCCTTCAGGTGATTTCATTCGCCAAGTGAACAGAAAATAAAAAAAGAGCAGATGGCAGATGTAATGTCGGAGTGAGGAGAGAATGCGAATGAGCATTCTCCCCACAGCGACTACCTTTACATCTGCCATCTGCTCTTTTTTTATTTTCGTCTACCTTCCCCGAATTAAATCACCAAATTCTCCATTTCTTTCAGCAAAAATATTTTCTGCCCGCTTTCGAGTGGTTCTGTCAGATTTTCATTATATTGTTTCATTTTTTCGATTGTTGTTCCGTAATGTTTTGCAATATTCCAGAGGGTATCGCCTTCTTTTACGATATAGCCGGTAATGGATGGGATTTTGGAGATTTCTTCTTCTGTGTACGGAATTTCCTCTACCTCATCGATCATGTACATTGTCTGTGGTGAGAATCCGGTGACATAAATTCCGGCAACTGCGCGGATTTCTAATTCGTTGCTGTCTACGACGTAACCGCCGATCTGTTCTAATACTCCCCGGATTTCGCAGCGGTCGGATTCCATTACTTCAGGGATTTCTACTAAATATTCAAATGATATCACAACTTCTTTTGACTGTATTGGGGCGGTATCGTCTCCTGCTATGTAAAGCACGTTGCAGAATATGAGTCCTTCGGTGGCAATGCCCTGTTTCGTGAAATGAAAGTCTTCGATTCGTACATTTCCTTCTACATTAAGGACTTGTAATAATTTATGAATTTCTCCTGTTGCCGCTTCTACCCGCTGGCTTACTTTTGTTTTTGCATTGTTCTGGAAAATGAGGTTTTCAAACTGAATTGGGCTGGTTTTTAATTTTAACTTCCGATTATTTGCATACATATCTTTGAGAAGCGGCATTTTAAATTCGTGATATGCTTTCAAATCAAGATCTAAAACGACTTCCATTTCTATATCGCGTGGTTCTCCGTCAATATCCGGCTTGATCGTCACCTGATGGTTTCCAAGAAGAACGGCAATATTTCCTATAAGATTTTCCTGGCTGTCTGCACATTCTAATTCGTTAGTAAATGGGATTTCCCAGTCATAATACTGTACTGGTTCTTTTCCTTCTTCTGCCTGATACAGAACAAAGAGAAAAACACTTCCCCGAATCGCAAGTTTGTTTTCTAACATTCGGATATCCACATCTCGAAGCTGGGTCGAATTCCACAGAATTTCCCGGATATTTGGCTTGCCTGCCGGGAGGCTGACCGTTGCTTTGATCCGCTGAATGTCTTTTTTATTCATGATAATTTCTGTCATGGAAGGAGATTCATACAGGCACTGGACATTTTCCTTTTTTTCGATTCCCGTTGTACATTCGACAAATTTCATTTCGGAGATGGCAATGTGAAAATATATAACGGAACGGACACCGCATTTTCTGGAATTGATAATGGAGATTGTCAGGTCTTCAAGATCTGCTGTTACTTTGGCGATATCGCTGCTCTCTGCGCCTTCTACATTCATAAATTCTTCAATGGCAAAGTCATGTTCCATGCAGGAAATCTGCTGCTCCGGATCTGTGCTTAGATACAGTATCTGCACGAGGAAGCTTCCCCGCAGGCGCAGACGATCTGTTAACACTTCAATTTCATCAATATGTACTTCTCCTCTGCTCTCGATAATTTTCTCCACATCTGGCCGGGTATCCGGCACGTTCATATCTTCGTCCAGTGTAATCTGCACATTTTTTTCTAATTTTAAAATACCGGAACGAACTGCTTTTTTCTTTACCTTCATAATACATCCTCCACCCTGCATAACGATTTTTGTGCGCGGACATACTTTGCCCTGCTTATTGTCTTTGCCATTAATATATGTTTTCTTCGGCTGATTTATGATTCCGTCTCTGCCAATTCATTTTTCAGGATTCTATACGGCATAACTGTTCTGTCCGTTCACACCGGACAACTAAAAAAGGACAGGTTCGTGTTTCTATGATTTCTTCTCCCGATGATGGTCCGATCAGCTGTGTCTTAAGATAGAGCTGTTCTTTATCTTTCCAACATTCTTCAATGCGAATGCTGTAACCACTGTACGGCTTTTCACCATAACAGACTACCAGATAGGTATATTTTGAATTTTTATATGCAAATGTTCCCGGACGATTTTTCCGGTCTTCTATTATTTTTTGCAGGCGGTGCGGCATGTTTTTTTCCGCACAGATCTCGTAGCTTACTTCCTGCCCTTGGTTTTTATTCCCCAGCTTACTGATGTGAAAGTTGTTTTGAGGAAAGATGGGCGTACAGGCAGTGATATAGATGCCTGATATCATTATCCATATGAAAAAAAGTACGATACGATATGTCTGATTTCTTGCATTGTAAACCATATCAATACTTCCAAACATCAATGTTATTTTATTTATATGCGCCTGCTGATAGAAATTTACTTCCTTATTTTCGTCCGCCCAATTATATGTTATAATCATAACAATAGCGAGGATAAAACTTTTTTGAGAGGAGGGGGATTGCCCCATGCATATTTCTATTCCAAAACATGCCTCTGATATTATAAAGACGCTTTCTTCCCATGGTTATGAAGCCTTTGTTGTTGGTGGCTGTGTAAGGGATTCTATTCTTGGCAAAGAGCCGGCAGACTGGGATATTACAACTTCCGCTCTGCCGGAACAGGTGAAGGCTTTGTTTCCAAGAACAATCGATACAGGTTTAAAACATGGTACCGTTACGATTATGATGGATAAGATCGGATATGAAGTGACGACTTACCGGATTGACGGAACATATGAGGATCACCGCCGTCCGAATGATGTGACTTTTACTTCTAGCTTAAGAGAAGATCTGATGCGTCGTGACTTTACAATTAATGCAATGGCATATAATGAAGAGAAGGGTCTTGTGGATTTATTTGGTGGCATTCAGGATCTAAATGACCGTATCATCCGCTGTGTCGGCAATCCAACAGAGCGATTTGATGAGGATGCGCTGCGAATGTTTCGTGCGGTTCGTTTTGCGGGACAGTTGAATTTTAATATTGAAAAAGAAACTTTAGCTGCCATCGAGGCACAGCATGCATTTCTTAAAGATGTCAGTGCGGAACGTATTCAGATTGAGCTGTTAAAGTTATTGATTTCCGGACATCCGGAAATGATTCGTGCAGCTTATGAAACCGGGCTTACAAGTGTTTTTCTGCCGGAATTTGACCGGATGATGGAAACTCCGCAGAATAATCCGCATCATATTTATTCTGTCGGTGACCATACGATTCATGCGGTAGAAACGATTGCTCCAAATCCGATTCTCCGCCTTACGATGCTGCTTCATGATATCGCAAAACCAGAGACCCGCTCTACGGATGAGAATGGAATCGATCATTTTTATAATCACAATGAAGCCGGTGCCGTACTTAGTAAGACGGTTCTTCGCCGTCTTAAGTTTGATAACCAGACCATCCAGATGGTCACAACACTTATCGCCCATCATGATATCCGTTTTAATGATGCTTTAGGCACAGGACGGAAACATGTACGCCGGGTGATTCATTCTGTAGGTGAGAATCTTTTCCCATATCTTCTTGACGTGATGGAAGCGGATATTTCTGCACAGAGTGATTTTATGCGTCTTAAAAAGCTCACTGCATTAAAGGAAACCCGTCAGGCTTATCATGAAATTCTTGCGGCAAATGACTGTCTTACTTTAAAGGATCTGAAGATTAATGGAAATCAGTTAAAGGCGCTTGGCATTTCTGAGGGAAAGATCATCGGTGCGATTCTGAATGCTTTGCTTTCACAGGTGCTGAATAATCCAGAGCTGAATGATTATGAAAAGCTTAAAGAACTTGCCTTGAAAATTTATCAGGAAGTTCAATAATTTTACACATAACATCCCTTCTTTATACATAGGATAGACCATATTTACCACTGTGTAACCCATTGTCTGTCTTATCATGTACTTTCGGAAGCTTTTTTCACTTGCTTTTGTGAGAAGCAAGTGCAAGAAAGACTCTGAGATTACATCCTATGTTAATGGAGGGATTTTTTTGAGTGAAAAATACAAGGAATTATTAGAGCAGTACGATATAAAAGTTCTGTCCACTTTTCGAAGCCGCGGAACTTTCCAGTGCGAGACAGAGCAGGGACTTGCCTTATTAAAAGAATATCATGGTTCCCTCCAGAAGCTTGCTCTGGAATACGAATGGAAGGAAAAGCTTGCCGAAGCAGGCTACGCCGCTACTGACCGGTATTTTCTCACAAAAGAAGAAAGCCTGGTCACCTATGACCGCTACCAAACCGCTTTTATTTTAAAACATTATTTTAAAGGACGGGAGTGTGACTGCCGGAATCTTTCAGATGTTGCTGCCTCCTGCCGGAATCTTGCATTTTTACATAAGGTTTCTTCCTCTATTGAAGAGATTCCTTTTGAAAATCTGAAAACAGAGTCTACCGGCCATCTCTTTGAACGAAAGAACCGGGAGCTTCGTTCGATTCGAAAGTTTATTGGTCATGTCCATGGTAAAAATGATTTTGAACTTCTTTATATGAAGTGCTTTGATTCTTTCTATGAGGAAGCTTCTTATGCGCTTTCCCGCCTCCTTAAAGTCGAACCAGAACTTGCCGATACCGGCTGTGGCGTATGTCATGGCGCATATCATTATCATAATGTGCTGATCTTACCGGATTATTCTGTCGCAACTGTAAATTTTGAATCTATGTGCTATCAGCCTTATTTACTTGACTTATATCTTTTTCTCCGGAAAACTTTAGAGAAAAATCATTATGACTATTCTTTTTTTGAGGCGGGTATTTCCGGCTATTCTATTTACCGCCGCCTTGCCGAAAAAGATTTTCTTTTCTTATATTTACTTTTTTTATATCCGGAAAAGTTCTGGAAAATATCCAATCAGTACTACAATCACAGAAAAAGCTGGATTCCGCCAAAAACGCTGGAGAAATTGCAGAAGGTTCTTGCACAGAATGAGGAACGGCATACTTTTCTAAATCAATTTGCTGCATTTTTAAATACTTTGGATAAAAATTTTTTATAATAAAAGTTCATTTATTCGTGAAAAGCTATAGTTGCCTGTATCCCTATAAATATGCTAAAATGTTTTAAGCATATTTTTGCATATTTTTCTGGGAGAGTGAGTGATTCGATGGGCTATATGGCTTTATACCGGAAGTGGCGTCCGAATGATTTTGATGAAGTAAGAGGACAGGATGCCATTGTCCAGACATTGAGAAATCAGATTATTTATAACCGAATAGGGCATGCCTATCTTTTTTGTGGTACACGAGGTACTGGTAAGACTTCTATTGCAAAGCTTTTTGCAAAGGCGGTAAACTGTGAGCATCCGGTCAATGGAAACCCCTGTAATGCCTGTCCTTCCTGTCAGGCAATTAACGCACAAAGTTCTCTTGATGTACTCGAAATCGATGCGGCTTCTAATAACGGTGTGGAGAATATCCGGGATATCCGGGAACAGGTACAATATTCCCCTGTTGAGGGACGTTATAAAGTATATATTATCGATGAGGTTCATATGCTTTCTTCCGGAGCATTTAATGCTCTGCTGAAAACGCTCGAAGAACCTCCTTCTTATGTTATTTTTATTCTGGCTACAACAGAAAAGCATAAGATTCCTGTTACGATTCTTTCCCGCTGCCAAAAATATGATTTTAAACGAATTTCTGTTGATACGATTACAGGTCATCTTGTATCGTTGATGGAGAAGGAACAGATTGATGCGGAAGAGAAAGCATTGCGTTACATTGCTCGTGCTGCGGATGGTTCTATGCGAGATGCGTTGAGTCTTCTTGACCAGTGTATCGCATTTTATCTTGGACAGACGCTTACGTATGAGAATGTTTTAGAGGTGCTTGGCACTGCGGATACTTCTGTTTTCAGCACATTGCTTCGGAGTATTTTAAAGAAGGATTCCATGTCCGCTCTTGATATTATTGACACCATGATCACTGAGGGACGGGAACTTTCGCAGTTTCTTTCTGATTTTCTCTGGTACCTTCGCAACCTTCTTATATTAAAGGATCAGGAAGGTGCGGAAGAAAGCCTTGATATGTCAAAAGAAACGATTGCTGCCTTAAAAGAGGAATGTGCCATGGTAGATACCACTGCTCTCCTGCGTTATATCCGACTACTTTCCGAGCTATCTAACCAGATTCGAACTGCCACACAGAAGCGAGTTCTTTTAGAAGTCGGCTTTATTAAGCTTTGCCGTCCAGAAACAGAATCGGATGCCGAAAGTCTTTCCGAACGTGTCCGGCAGTTAGAGACCATGCTTGCACAGGGACTTCCTGTGATTCCTGCTGGTGGTGCAGGGAATAACAGTGGTATTAACCCGTCTTCTGGCGCAGCCATTGGAGGTGCTGCAAACGGCGGTGTATCTGCCGGTAACAGCGCGTCACAAAGTCAGGCAGCGCAGATTTCACCAGAAGAAGCGTTGGAGAAGCGTTTTTCTCCTGCGGAAGCGGAGGATTTAAAGAAAATAGCGAACCGCTGGAATGACATTGTCAATCAGTCATCCATGCCTATGCAGCAGTTTCTTCGTGCGGCAAGAGTCGCTGTTGCAGACAACAGTACTATTTTACAGCTTGTTTTCTCAAACAACAGCCTTGCTAAAGAATACTTTGAGCGGGAACATCACAAAAATCTGGACCTTTTATCCGAACTTGTTGCAGAACAGACTGGAAAGGTCGTAACATTTGAATGTACGTCTGACTCCCATCAGCCGGCAGAACAATCAAACTATATTGATCTAAGCAAGATTCATCAGACGGTTATTTTTGAATAAATACTCTAAAATATTCCGTTATTCCATCGCAGATTCTGCAGTGAATTTACGCATCTTTATGTATATCTGCGTGTGATATATGAATTTATTAATTATTTTTTTTATGGAGGTTTTTATTATGGCAAAAAGAGGTGGATTCCCAGGTGGCATGCCTGGTAACATGAACAATTTAATGAAACAGGCTCAGAAGATGCAAAAGCAGATGGCTGAGACTACAAAGGCTTTAGAAGAGAAGACTTACGAAGCAACTGCAGGTGGCGGTGTTGTTTCTGTTACTGTTTCCGGTAAAAAAGAAGTGACTGCTATTAAGATTGCTGAAGAAGTGGTAGATCCTGATGACATCGAAATGTTAGAAGATCTTATCATGGCTGCTACAAATGAAGCATTTCGTGCGATGGAATCAGATTCCCAGGCTCAGCTTTCTAAATTAACTGGCGGCCTTGGCGGAGGATTCGGATTTTAATGAATTATTATAGTACCCAGATTACTAATCTTATTGATGAACTCAGACGACTTCCCGGTATCGGCAGTAAGTCTGCACAGCGTCTTGCTTTTCACATCATAAACATGCCGGAAGAGCATGTACATCACCTTGCACAGACACTTGTCACCGCAAGAGAAAAGATCCGCTACTGCAAATACTGCTGTACACTGACGGATTCTGAAGTATGTCCAATCTGTGCGAGCACGAAAAGAGATCACAGTACGATCATGGTCGTAGAACATACACAGGACCTGGCTGCTTACGAGAAAACCGGTCAGTATCATGGTGTTTATCATGTTCTTCAGGGAACCCTCGCTCCAAGTCTTGGAAAAGGTCCCGATGATATTCGCTTCAAAGAACTTGAAGAACGCCTTAAAAATCCAGAAGTAAAAGAGTTGATCCTTGCTACAAACTCCAGTCTTGACGGAGAAGCTACTGCAATGTATATCACCAAGAAGGTCAAACCTCTTGGGATAAAGGTGACCCGCATCGCAAGCGGTGTTCCTATCGGCGGTGAATTAGAATATATTGATGAGGTAACCCTCTCAAGAGCACTGGATGGACGAGTAGAACTTTAGATACAGATTTTAATATAGCACTATAAAGTTTTAAATACAGGACTTTAATTGCATAACTTAGATTACTCTCTTAAAAATTCTTTGTAACAGTATTTGCGGATTTTTAAGAGACCATCAGATAAGAATGGGAGATGACTACGATGAAAAGAATTGGTATGCTGACCAGCGGTGGAGATTGTCAGAGTTTAAATGCTACCATGCGTGGCGTTGTAAAGGGTCTTAACGTCCTTGAGGGAAATGTTGAGATTTACGGCTTCATTGATGGGTATAAAGGATTAATTTACGGCAACTACAAACGACTGACTTCTCAGGATTTTTCAGGTATTCTGACAACCGGTGGTACAATCCTCGGCACATCCAGACAGCCTTTTAAGTTAATGAGAACTCCTGATAAAAACGGTCTTGATAAAGTAGAAGCAATGAAGGCAACTTACCGTTACCTTGATTTAGACTGCCTCGTCATTCTCGGCGGTAATGGCAGCCAGAAAACAGCAAACCTTTTAAGAGAAGAAGGCCTTAATATTGTCTCCCTTCCAAAAACAATTGATAACGACCTCTGGGGAACAGATATGACTTTCGGTTTCCAGAGTGCCGTAGATATCGCTACACAGACAATTGACCGTATTCATACAACTGCAGCTTCCCACAATCGTGTATTTATTGTAGAACTGATGGGACATAAAGTAGGATGGGTTACCCTCCATGCCGGAATCGCCGGAGGAGCGGATATCATTCTCATCCCTGAAATACCTTATGATCTTAGACACGTCATTGAAGCTATTAAACGCCGTAATGAACAGGGAAAACAGTTCACTATCCTGGCAGTTGCAGAAGGTGCGATTTCAAAAGAAGATGCCCAGCTTTCAAAGAAACAGTACAAGGCAAAACTTGCCAAACGTAAATATTCTACCGTTGGTTATGAACTTGCTTCACAGATTGAAAAAGCAACCGGTCAGGAAGTGCGTGTCACTATTCCTGGTCATACACAGCGTGGCGGAAGCCCTGTTCCATTTGACCGCGTTATCTCCAGCCGCCTCGGAGTGGCAGCTGCAGAACTGATTGCCAAAGAAGATTACGGCAAACTGCTTATCATGAAAGGGTATGATGTAACTACACTTCCTCTGGAAAAAACAGCTGGAAAGTTAAAGTATGTCTCCCCGGATGATCAGATTGTACTTCAGGCAAAACATCTTGGAATCTCTTTTGGGGATTAAGAAAAACAGAGGCTGTCGCAAAACAGCCTCTAACCCTATGACATAGGAGTACATGTATAGCATAGAAATCGTATGCAAAACTTACAAATAAGCGTGGTATCTATAGTATAAAGCGCAGATGTCTTGCGTTTTGCTACACCTAATGCCAAGAACTGTTTTTGCTCCCATAGGTTATGGTACACCATGGAAAAGGAAAAGATGACCTTACTATAAAAAAAGCCTACGAATTCAAATCTATCTATTCTTACATAGTAATCTACTTAACATAGTGAGTAAAAATCCTCCTATAAGTCCTCCTATATGAGCTGCATTATCCACTCCATTAGAGAAGAAACCATACGATAGTGCGGAACATACCATAAAGATCATTCCTGTTAATCCGATTTCTTCTACTCTGTGTCTCTTTTTCTGAATAAGATCTGCCAGAATACAGAATAGCAGTCCACCCATAACTCCAAAGATTGCTCCGGATGCTCCAGCTCCTACTGTGTTTGGACTGGCCCCCAGGGTAAAAATTACTGAGTTTACCGCTCCTACTAATCCTGCTCCGATATATATAATAAAATATGCCAGCTTTCCGGTGATTCTTTCTAATCTGCATCCAATTAGTAATAAAATGAGCATATTCTGGAGAAGATGGTCTGCTCCAAAGTGGAGAAACATTGACGTGAACAGGCGATAATATTGTCCTTTTTCTACAATATCTACCCAATCCATCGCGCCATGTGTCGCCATAAATTCTGCATTTGTTGTATCTCCGAAAAAGCTCAATACCACAAAGACAAGCACGTTGATAAGAACAAGCATCGTATTCACTGGTGTTAACATCTGATGAAGTTCTTTTTTCTCTTCTGCGGCTTGTTTTTGCAAAAATTTCTGCGTAAATGGCTCTAGATCATTTTCTAGATTATAATATTCTGATTTTTGATACTCATAAATATAGAGCTGTCCTGCCTTTATATCAAAAAACCATACATCCGGATAACTTTCTGCTTCTTTTCTTTCTTCTGTAGCTGGCTCTCCCTGTTTCAGTATCAATAGCAGATGTTCTACTTTTTTCTGGTACTTTATCATAATCTGACGTTCGATATCCGCCATTTCTCTTTCCCGTTGTTCTAACGACATCTTTTTCTGTCCCGGTAATACCGGAGGAACAATCTCTAGCAGCGATAACTTTCCATTGGCATCCTTTCCCCATAAAATCTTTGAATCATATTTTATTCTCTGAAATCCCTGGTGAAATAAGAATTCCTGCAATGCTTCTGTAAATTCCATAAAATCTCCTGCTTACCTTTCTTTATCTTATTATCCCCATTATATAAGGGATGGTATTTTAGTGCAAGAGCCCGCATACTGTATTACTGGATTGTTGTATGTTCCAACAGAAATCTATATTCTTTTTGTGCAAAGCGCACCGTTGCTCCTTCTTGTAAGCTCTCCTGACTGCCTTTTTTTATTTTTCTTCCGTCTATCCACGTTCCATTTGTTGAATCTAAATCTCTCAGAATATATCCTTCTCCCCCGTTTTCGTAAAAAGCTTCTAATATCACTGCATGTTCTCTGCTTACTGTTTTGTCTGATATTTTTAACTGATTTACCCCTTCTGCACTGCCAATGTAAAACGGACAGCTTTTTATGATAGAAACAATACCGGTTTCCATATCTCGAAGCATCGGATAAAAAGATTCTTTTTCTAAACTCAAAATAGTTGTTCCTTCTCCCTCGGTATTCCAATCTGTTTCTGTATTCCAATCTGTTTTCATATCCCATTCCGCTTCTGTTTTTACTACTGACATATCTTTGTTTCCTCTTCTATTGTATTGCTCTGCATTATCATTTTCTCTATTTTTCTTATTATAATCAGCCAAACATGTCTCTGGCGCTTTTCTGATTCGTCTAAGTTCTCTAAAACATTTTAATATTGCAAGTACAAAGGCTGCTATAAATAATATTCCCCCGATACAATATCTGAGAAGAATTTCTGTAAATCCTTTTGTGATTCCGGAAACTATACAAATACTCTCAAACACAATTGCTGCGATACTGGCAATTCCGAGAATGCTAAGCAAGCTTATATATATGAACTTCTGATACGATGGCTTTTTAGCATTTATTTTCTGAACAAAAGGTTGATCTGCCTCTTTAAAGTATTCCCTTTCCGGTTCTTTCACTCTTTCCTCTGCTAAGTCTTCCCTGAAAAATTCTTCGTATGAATTTCTTTTTATATATTCTTCCTGTTTTTCTTCTGTACACAGATAATTTTCCAATAATTCTTTTGAAAATCCCAATTTACGAACTTTATTATACACCTTATATATATACCGCACTGCTTTATCATCCTCATAATTTATCTGGATGAGCATCCATTCAAAGAAAGTTTCTATTCTGGCCTGGAGGTTTTCCCTATATGTTTTAGGACTGTAAATCCACTGCATCGTTCCGTCTGCACTTTCATAAATATATTCCGGTGATAATTCCACATAATTCAGATTCAACATATAATCATCTATTTCCTGTATTAAATCACTTATACTCTGCAGGATCCTTTTGCATTTATCCTGTGATAACGGTTCATTTTTTTCCTGCATTTTTAATGATCTTCTTCCTGTTATGTCAAATAGCAGACTTTTTTCTCCATCTTTTTCCCGAAGCTGTACCGGGACCAGCATTCTTAGAGAATTACGCTTCAATACCTCATATTCTACAGATAAATAATAATCTAACCCACAATCAGTCATACTCTGTTTTATTTCAAAACCGACATCTTCTTTATCTGATATTTCATTATCTGATATTTCGTTATCTAGTATTTCTTTATTTAATATTTCTTTATGTTCAATTACACTTAACAGATAGGTATGTGTCCCTTCTTTTACAATATCCACAATCCCTCACACTCTCTCCTCTTCTATTTTTGTTTGTCTTTTATCTGTTTGTGCATTGTTTTTGATTTTTATTTCTGTATTGTAATCTTTCTTTATTGTAATCTTTTTTTATTGCAATTTTTCTTTATTACAATCTTTCTTTGATTCTTTATTTCTTTTTACTTCTTCGCTGTCTGTTTTCTAAGAAGTTCCTCTTCATTGCTTATAACTGCTTTTTCTTTGCATGTAAATGTCCATCCAGCTGCTCCCATATACTCCCTGCTCCCCCACACAGGAATCAAAAACCGGATCGATGCACTTGCTGATACTTTATCTCCTGAAAAACTCACTCCGTTTTTGCACAAAGTTGTACCACTTAAACGTGTTGAAATTCTTTTTGTCAGCCTTGCTTTTGCCTTTCCGATAAGCTGACCTCTATTATTATGTCGAAGAAAATTTTTATTACGACTTAATAATTGCTGTGGCTTATACGTTCCATCTATCAGATTCCCATCTGTCTTCCATACATCTGCCGTCTCATCGGCTAGTCGAATCGTCTCGCTCTTTACTGACGATATATCAATTAGAAAAATACCAAAGAATATTTCTATAACGATTATCATCAAAATAATCGGTACAATGCAGGCTGCTTCTACTGTCATCATCCCCCGATTATCCATTTTTCTCATTCCTGTCATAATTACCTCCCAGAAGCACAGCGTGAACACGGCCGCATGTTTCCGACATCTTTTAACTTTACCGCTTTTATCGTTCTTTTTAATCCACTACATCCCAGTGTAGAATGATAGCAGTCCCCATAGGCCGTTACAAATAATGCCGATGGATTTTTCCCTTTCTTTATACACTTCTCACAGGCAGCATATTTTGATGAATGAAGAACTTCTTGTATTGCTGCACTGCCGGTAATTTTTAAACAGATATGTGAGCAGGAAGAATCTTTATGGTATACTACTCCATTTTCTGCAACATAAACAATCTGATTATCCCCGGCTTCCTCATATTCTCCCCAGTGCTTTACATATCCTGAAAATATCCTTCTTTTTACCGTTGTTTTTTTTCGAAATCGCAATCCTGAAAAAAAGGGTACCGGAACCTTTAATGTATATGCCGCTTTTATCTGCAGTTGTTCTCCCTCTAATAAAGTAGAATGTATTGAAATTCCTCTCTTCCCGCCATCAATAAGATTCTCACATAAGGAACCGCCTTCATATATCGAAAAAAACACTCCTCTTGCATTCTGCGGCTGCTGTACGACTGCTTTCTGGGCGCATACCTTTGCCGTATGAGATGCTGCATAATGTACTTCTGTTTCTATTAAAACCATCTGCGCTAATGCCATAAAACAACATAATACGCATATAAAAACAGGAAAAACTAATGAAGTTTCTACGGTTATCGATGCTCTGGAGGAGCCAAAGCAGGATGCTCTGTTTCTCTTAAGTAAAATCCATCTTTCGACTCGTGCCTGGAGAGGCTTTTCTTTTCCTATTAATTTATTTTTCGAACATAGAACATTACACATACCCAAAAAGGAGTTTTTTATTATGTGTCTTAAAAAGAGCACCCTGCTTCACCCCCTCTTCGAGCAGATACTCTTAGAAAAAATATCTGCCCGATTTTCACTAATAACTAACCTGCTTCTCAAACTTCATTTTTACTGATCCAAAAGAAAGGCTTCCCTCCCATTTGTAGGAGAACAGACAGTTTTCCATTAAAAAACCTGCTTCTTTACACGCTATGTTTTCCTGCATAATATCCATCATGCGATAACATAGTATTGTAGAATTTCCCTTCATAAAAAGTAAGACTTTCAGATAATCCTTATATGATATATTGTGTTTTCCTTTTTTTACGGCCTTCTTTTCCTTTAACTGCTTTACCATTGTTTTCAGTTCCAGATTCCAGTTTCCCCTATCCTTTGTTAATGAAATCTCCCCTCCTTCAAATAATGTGTGCAGCTCCAGAAGAGATTCCCCGTAGCTTAAAGCGGCTCTCAACATCATCTGGACTGCCTTTGCAGTCTGTGGTATTCCCACAACACCGGTCAGTGCCGAAGCCATTAGATTCACCTGGGACTGTATTTCCGCATCCCTGCCTGTAAAAATATAATTATTTATAAATCGTAACAAAAGAATATCATTCGCCACTCTTTTAAGATTATCCAGATCAGAGGGCTGTCCTTTGATCAGATATTCTTTTTCATATGCCAGAACCTGTTCCTGCACATCGTTCTTTTCTTCTTTTTCTTCTCTTCCTTCCTCACTGTAATCTAAAAAACATTCTTCTATATATGGGACAATATAGTTCTCTTTTGTCCACAATGTACTGTTCGTATTGATGGAGAAATCCACAGAAAGCATACTTTTTATCCCCTTTAATCCTGATCCGGAAAACAAAAATTCCTCAACTTTGTGTTCTTCTTGTTCTCTTTTTTTCGCTCTTGATGGCAGATTCTCCTCTGGAATACTTTTTCGGGAAAGCTGTTCTGGATGATCGGAAACATAAAATAAAATTCCTGTCTTTGTCAGAAGCTGTAACGCTTCCTTAATCTCCTTCCACGTTGTACGTTCTTTCTGTACTTCCTGGCTCACTGTTTCTTCCTCTGCTTTATCTTCTGCTTTATCTTCTACTTTATTTTCCTCACTTTGCTCAATGTTACCTGTCTCTTCCTCCACTTCATTTTGATATTCTTTTCTATCTACATTGTTCTTTTTTACATTATTTATGAGCTGCTTTAATGTATCCTTCACCTTCTCTTCCTGACGGTACTTCATCCATTCCCGAATTTCATGTTTAAGATAAAGTCCATCTTCTTCTACTGCTGTCACTTCTTCTGTCATCTTAAGAGAATTACAGAAGACATTAAAAAATGAATTCCCTGAAAAATACTGGTCCATATCTGCCTTCCCATCAGATAGAATATAATTTTTCTCTCGTGGATCAAGAAAAAATATATGATATTTATTAAAGAGTTCTCTGTCATAATTCGCAAGAATATTCTCTCCGGCATTCTTTACCGCGTCTTCCCCCAGTGCACTTGCACTATAACTGGATACCCCTTCTACAACAACAAAACTAAATCCTATAAGAACAATCAGCAGGAGAGATAAAAAAACTGTTATCTGTCCCTTTTCCTCAAATATCACTGTAATCTTCTTGCTGCTATATCTTAATTGCCCAGACAAATGTCTACCGAACAGAGCCTGCATTTTTCTGTATTGTGGAGAAAATAGATGCTACCACTCCTTTAATATTCGTCTGAAAAATAATGACGAGACCGATAAGGACTACGATAATTAATATAACTTCCACTACTCCCATTCCATCCTGGGAAGCCAGAATCATCCTCAGTCGATTTCTGCCTGCCGGCACATCCTTTTTCTCGCATCGCTTTGTAAATCTTCTTTTTACTACTGAAAAACACATAGCTACTCCTCCTATCTTTTTGAAAATCTAAAATCCCTGAAACCGAATCAACGCCGGATACATTACAAGTAACATTACCTGACACAGTAATACGATCATCGGAAAAAGTAATCGAGTTGCGGCCTCCTCTCCTTCCTGCTTTGCTCTCTCCACCCGTCTTTGAAATGCTTCCCGTTCTTCTGCCTCCATCATCGCTGATGCTTCTTTAGAACCCTTTGTAAAACTTTGTACCAGAATCAGAGCCAGCTTTTGGTAAGCTTCTGAATGAAACTGCATTCCCCAATTCTGACAGGCTTCTTTTTGGCTCATTCCGTTATTCATCTGTTGTTCCATAAGCAGCACCCTCTCAAACGCATACTTTTTCTGTTTCGCATCGGCTTCCTTCTGTTCTTGATAATGAAAACCAATTCTTCGCACTGCGGAAAGAAAGGATAACCCCGCTCCCATATACAATGTAAGAAGGTGAACAATCACAGGAAAATCTTTCTCTGCTTCTTTACGGTGTCTCTCGCCCTCTTCCTTTAGTTTCAAATAATTATGTACAGGTATACATAGACACGTCACAAGAAATAAAACAGAAGCTCCTCTTCCTCCTGCTTCCTGCTGTCCCGCCCTGATCTTGGCTTCTCCATAAGACGATAATATTTTAACATCTGACTCATGACGGCTTGCTCTCTCTGTTCTTTTCAAATACTTCTGCACCTGGTAAAACGCACTCTTTCTCGAAGAAGCTTCTTTTGGAACAATAGAAATCTTATACTTTCTCCTCTCCTTATACTCTCGGTAATGCGCTGTCACTATAATATATCTGCTATGACGTTCTCCTTTATGTAACTGTGTCTGTACTTCCTCACTTAACGTTCCGTCTAAATGAACGGAGCCGTCTTCCGGCAATTCATACGTAATTTCAAACGGATATCCCGCAATACTCTCCGGGAGATTCAAAGCTTCACTTACTTTATACAAAGAAGGATTCCTTCCCCGCATCTCCTTTTTTAGTTGTTTAAAAAAGCTTGATATACTTTTTGTCGTTCTTTTAATGAAATCTTCTGTTCCTCTAACTTATATTGTATCTGTTTTTTCTTATGACCTTTTTGTAAAGAAATCCGGACTTCCTTTGTCCCCTGTCCAAAGGGATTGCGCTTTAGCAAAATATAATCCGGCTTGAAAATATGCCAGGCAAGAACAACCGCTAACAACAGCCCTCCGATTATAACTTCTATAAATATAATCTTTCCCTGTTTTAAAAGAAACTGCTCTGTCCTTCTATATAATTCCTGTTCTGACTCTGCATATTGTTCCTGCATATTTTTTTTACATTCTGCTTCAGGCGCTGTCTAAAACGAAAAGGAAGCCTATTCCAAATAGTATATAAAAATCGTTCTGACATAAAGCTTTCCGCCTCCACTGATGCCGATCATATTTTGGTGATTCTTCCTTATCTGTGAATACCCAAACAAAGAATTCTGAAACTTTCCTGCATACTATCCTTAAAATTGAATATCCATAATTTTATCTGACCAGAAAAAGCATGCTACTGTAATACCAATCATCGCTGACATAATCAGATGTCCCGCAACGGATTTATAAAAACAGGCAACATATTCCGGGTTTGCCAAGCGAAGATATACCAAAATGAAAAACGGCATAGACAACATAATATTCTTCTCAAAAAGCTTTCCGCTAAGAAGAACCCGAATCTCTTCTTCCGTATCCATCTTATACTTCAAGTGCTGCATTGTCCTTTTCAAAATCTCCACTACGTTCCCACCTGTACTTTGCACAATCTCTATCACAACCGCAAACTGTCTTGCTTCCTCCAGATTCGTACGCTCCGCAAAATCCATAAAAAGCTGTTCTAACGCAATATGCAGATCAATTCCCTGCACGATCCTTCTCATCTGCCCAAGCATCGGATTCTGCTCCCCTTCATATAGACTTTCCAGCTCTCTTAGTGCGATCCTGCAGGAATTATTAAGAGAATATCCTGCCTGAAGAGAAGTCAGCAGTGACTGCAGCAGATCCTGAAACCCTTTCTGATATAGCTGCTGTTCCTTCTTTTTCTTCCTTTCTTTCAATATCTTAAAACAGGGAACCATTAATACCTGTTCCAGAATCATCCAGTACATATCTCCATAGCACAATATATTCAGCAGCAATAATCCCAGCTCTCCTTCCAGAAAAAAGATTACATTCTCCTTGCACTTATCCAGATTGATTCTGTCTGAAGTTATACTGCTGAGATTACGCCCTCGCCTTCTTCTGTTCTGCCCTTCCTTCACGAAACAACTTCACCGCCTCACAATACTTCTCATACTGTCCATAATCTTTAAGCTTCTCTACATGGAACAGCTCTTCCCGAATCTCTAATCCATGATCTTTATCATACTGAAACAATGTATGTGTTTCATACTCTGTCCGGCTGTAATCTTTAATCTCACTTATCTCTAATATCTTTCTCTCTCCGTTCAGGCATCTTCCCAAATGTATAAGAATATCTACAGAAGAAGCAATCAAACCCTGAATTGCTCCAAGCGGCATATCCATTCCCATAAGGACCATCGTTTCAAGACGCCGGAGCGCATCCCGGCAGGAATTCGCATGGATCGAAGAAAACGATCCACTGTGCCCTGTAGATAACGCCTGAAGCATCGACATCGCTTCCGCACCGCGAACTTCACCGACAATAATTCGGTCTGGACGCATTCGCAAAGAAGCCTTGATCAGATCCTGCATCGTAATCTCATTCGCTCCCTCCACATTTGCATTCCTTGTCTCTAACCGCACAAGATTATCAACATGAAACAATTGGAGTTCCGCTGAATCTTCTATTGTGATCACTCGTTCCTCCTGTCCTATATATTCTGCAAGTGCATTCAAGAGTGAAGACTTCCCTGAGTTTGTCGCCCCACTGATCAAAATATTGTACTTTCCCTTCACCAAAGCAGAAAGTATCCCTGTAAGCGCTTCGGGAAATTCTCCAAAAGCGAGTAATCTTGCAATGGTCATTCCTCCTTTTAAAAACTTTCGAATAGTGATAACCGGACCCTCCAAAGATATGGGCGGTAATACGATATGCACTCTTGAACCGTCCGGAAGGCGGCTGTCCACAATAGGAGAAGCTTCATTCACCATCCTGTTTGTCGGCGCTACAATCTGTTCGATCAGCCGATATACATCGGCTTCTTCAAAAAAATGATCTCTTGTTCTTCTTACCCTGCCATTCTGCTCCACAAAAATGTGAGCAGCTCCTATAACCATAATCTCACTGATACTGCTGTCTTCTAAATACTTCTCAAGAACATCAAAACCCCGTATGGAGGAAAACATCTGCCTTCTTAGCTCTTCCTTCTCCGAAAGTGTTCCATATCCACTATGTCCTGAACGCAAAATAGCCTTATCAATCTCTCTATACACATCTGCATCACTGACATAAGACGTTCTTCCATCCATCTGATGTAAAATCTGTTCCCGAAGTTCTCTCCTATCAGGCAGTTCCATTCAAAATATCCTCCCTGTATACACGTTTCCATGATTCCTGACCAGAAGCTTCCCTACGAGAATTCACAGGTTCCTGCCACAAAGTATTCTGATGAAAAGACTCCTGACACTGCTCCTTCTGCTCTGCTGCCCCCTGATGAAAACTTCTGAGATTCAGCACTTTTTCTAAGCGGTCACAGAAGAGATTCAGACGTATATTCTCTCTCGAATCCAACAAAATAATCCTGTCAAAACAGCGCAATATATCCAGGTCTGATACAAAGCCCATTCCGGCTCCCCAAAATACTTCCCTGTATGTCCCCTCCTTCCTTACCTTGTCAAAAAACCATGTATAATCTTCCTTCGTCAGTTCCCGTAAATAAAAATACATATCCGGAGGATGTAACACTTCGATATCCTCTTCTCTTACCAGCATGTCCCGCATCCTATCCATGACATGCTCTTCACGCAGATGAATATAGTAACACAGATCTCCCATATCACTTCCCTGCCCATATGCTGAAATATTCTCCTTATATCCCAGGTCTTCCGCACCGATATATACATCTCCTTCCTTCATAAAAGACCGCGCGATCTCCTTAAGTTTCTCTTCATAAACCGGAGAATATATCATGGTTAATCTTGTTCTTGCGGCCTCTCTTCCCTCCTCTCTCCCTTCCACTCTTTCTTCTTCTCTTCTGCCTTCGCTCCTAGCTAGATCTTCCATCTCATCTGAAAACCGGCTCAGTCTGTCTAACAGTTCCCTCGGATTATGATACTTGCAAAAGGTGCCTTCCTCTTCTTGTGCAGTCAGCAAGATCAGCCGCTTCTCTCTTAGCAAAACATTCTGCTTCTCCTCGGAAAGCCTCTGAAAAAAAGCTTCATCTAAAAGATAAATGTCTGCCCTCTCCTTAAAAGCTAAAAAACTTTCTGTTGTTGTAAAATGATATACCCGTATCGCAGTAGAAAGATGTGTCTCCAGATATCTTACCAATCTTCTCCCATATTCCCCTTCCTCTCCGATCATAATCATATGAATATCTGAAAAACGCATACTATAACACCTCCCACATTCCTATGTAATCTTCCGGAGGCTCTCTGCTCTCCATTTATATTATGTAAATATATAACAGTTATTCCAAAATCAATATATCACATTGCAAGTATTTTGTCTACCTGTTTTTTACTTTTTTTATTTTGTTTTCCATTAAATTCCTTTATCTTCTCTCATATTTTCCGCTTTTTCTTCATACAATCTAAAAACAACCTTTTTGGAGGTATACTATGTCCCAGAATCAAATTCTTCTCATCTTTTGTGTCGCCTGCTTTGCCGGTTATTTTATCGCATACATAAAAAAAAGACCGGCAGTGCTTCTCTTCGTTATCGGTAGAAGCACTGCCGGCCTTGGATTCATTTACTTTTTTAACTTTTTTTGTGCCGCAAGAGACATCGTTACCGGCGTAGGAATTAATCCCATAACCGGTACCGTCTGTACCTTGTTTGGAATTCCCGGCGCAATTCTTCTATATGCTGTACGGCTCTATAGCTTCCTGTAAACCTATTGCAGTAAGCCACTTAACGCTGCAAAAATAGACGATAATACCGTCTTTATTTTGGCAAAGATACCTTGGGCATCAATATCCATTTCACTGAGTTTATCGTAAATCTTGCTTGCCTGTTCTTTTAAGTCATTTACATTTAAATCAAGCTTATTAATCTTCTGCATCAATTCAGCAATCTGTTCACGCTGATCATCTGTAATGTTTACATCAAGATCTTTACTACATTCATCAATAATTGTATTAATATCCTCTTTTGTTTTTGCATCATCGGAAAGAACCTTCTCTTTAATTAATGCTAAAAACTGCTCTGCTTTCTCAGAATCATTCAACTGGTCTGCCAGCTTACTTGTAACGACCAGCTCATTCGTTGCTGCATCTTTACTCTCACTTGAAATATTCTCTCCTGTCATATCTTCATATGCATTCATCGCACCAACCAATGCTGCCGTACCTGTAATATTAAATGGTCCGGCTACAGTTACATTCGCATCGGTCACTCCGGCAGTTGTTAATGCATTTTCATACATTCCTGCGGTACAGTACGTAATGTTCTTTGTTGTAACATCAATTCCCTCGCCCTTATCTCTTTTCTCTATAAGAACAGAAGATAAGGCATGAGTACCGATTACTGAAGAATCCAGATAATCATCCAGATACTTATGCTCATCTTTATTCGTAACCTTCACTACTTTATACTGGTCCAGCTCATTTTCTTTTACTCCAAGAAGTTCGAGCACTTTACTCTTCTGACTGGCACTAAGATCTGCGCCCAATGACAAATATGGTTTCTCTTCTACCGCATCTGCGGATACATTTGCCTGAAATGTCATAAGTCCTGCTATCATAATCGCTGATAAAGCAACTAGTTTCTTTTTAAACATAATTAAGCCTCCTTTTTATATCAATGTACTCTCAGAGTCTTCTCACAAGATGAAGTATCAAAAGTTCCGAGAGTGCATATCCTGTACATTCAAAATCTTCTCACAAAATCACTTGCCATGAAGCTGACGAAGCTTCCGAGAATGTATTATCTTACAAAGAATCAGGAAAATAGCTGCTGATAAAACAGTTATCTTCCATCCGACGGTAAATCCCGGCGGAGTATATTTTAAAGATACTTTATGTTTTCCGGAAGAAATATTTACTCCAAGAAAAGCATCTCCAATCTTATGTGTTTTTGCTTCCTTTCCATCTATGGTAACTTTCCATCCTTTGTCATATGGAATAGAGAAAAATAAAGTCTGATCTTGCGCGGCATTGACACTTCCCTCTATAAATCGGTCTGAATAACGATCTACAGAAAATGCTCTTGTTGCAACAATCTTTTTCAGGTCACCATATGCCTGTTGATCAAAATCAGCCGCCGAAAGTCTTACATAGCCATCTTCTGTCTCCCCTTTTAATTCAAAGGTTACTTTCACCTCGGAACCTGCGGCTGCTTTACCAATCGGAAGCATATAGCCATCAATATCTCCGGACTTTACATTCACCCCGTCTACGCTGATCTGTGCATTCTCTACCTGCGTACCATCATAGAAAAGATATAGATTCTCTACATTTTTTGTTATTGGAATCGTAAATGTCATGTTATCCGGACGGGAATCCTTATATTCAAAGTAGTACTCTCCATCATTTGTCCTTGATGCTGTACAGCCATTCGTTTCCGGGTCTGAAATCCTGATATTATGGAACAACTCTGATACCCCAAATGCCTGCTCACCGAGATCATTTTGTACCCGGAAAGGATAGGCACTGTCATAATACCAGTCTTTTACAGAACGATTCATGAGATATCCAATGGACATTCCCTTTGCCGGATTCTCATAAATATCAAAAGAACCTTCTGACTTTACATATTGAAAATCTGTCTGCAGGCTGTCTTCCTGATGGTAATACAGGTATTTTACATTCAGAAGGAAGTTCGTTACCGGTGTCGCTCCTTTATAAAGGTACTCATTACATCCGGTGTAAAATCCCAGATTATCCATTATAGTTACCATGCGGTCTGTCGCTGTAGAACCGAACAGCCCCACACTGTTTATCGGATACCAGGCATTCTCATCTACCATAAGCGCACTGGCAAGCTCACTTCTGTAAAAGTTCCCATCCTTTAATGATTCCGTTGCTTTTTCCATATCTTCTGTTCCATAGAAAAACTTTGAAACAGAAATCTGTCCGTTCTCATTAAATCCCATAAAAGCAGTTACTGTAATTTCAATCACTGCCACTACACAGAAAATAAACTTGTATATATACTTTCTTTTACGTGACAGCGTATAAAAGAATAACAACATCCCATAAAGGAGTAAGAGCATTCCTGCCACACCATAGACATTATCTTCTAATACCTGCGTTCCTTTTAGCTTTGCATAAGCCATCAGCGCAACTCCCGCCATGCAGGCAAATGCGGCATGCCAGCCTTTTACTCCTTCTAAATGCTCAAATACTTCCCATAGCATATACAGAAGAACAAAACCGAATAAGAAAGAAAAACGATTCGGTATTCCATACTGATCATGAAAACCATGCCAGATAAAATTGAGAATCATTTCACTGAAGCTCAGATAAAAAAGACCGATTAATAGTACTTTTTTAATTTTTTCACTGACTTTGATCTCTCCGTTTAATACATACAGCCCAACCGCAAGAACGGAAAAAATTCCAATATACAGATTGGCATTCCCATCAAAGTTGTCATGGCTGATCGGACTCCACAAAGCAAACTGCCGATTAAGCAAGTCCGCTGCACTAGTCAGGAAGCTATGTTCCGGAAGCTGCATTGTCTCTCCTGATGCGGTCTGTTTAATTCCCATATAAGCAGGTATGAGTAAAATAGCTGCCATGCCTGCCGCCAGAAAAGAATAAAATGCAAAAACTATCCCTCGGAAGAAAAACTGTTTTATACTTTTAAAAGAATAGAGAAGATACCATATCACTGCAAAAATACAGATCATAAAGGCGATATAATAATTACAGTACAGCGCATAAAACAGTGCAATGCAATACAGTCTGCCATCCTTTTTTTCTATGAGCCGCTCCAATCCCATCATAATGATCGGGAATATCATTATGGCATCCAGCCACATTACATTCCAGCAATATCCAACCATATAGCTTGAAAGAGCATATGCCATCGAAATCATCACTATGGAAAATCCCTGCTTTTTACTCTTTGAAGAAAAATAAATACCAGCAGTCATTCCGCTGCATGCGATCTTCAAAACAATGATCATACTCACTGCCATATTTAATTGACTTTTCTTAAAAAATAAAATCAGTAAGTTAAATGGACTGGACAAATAGTAGGAAAATAACGATAAAAAATTAATTCCCAGTCCGGAACGGAAACTGTAAAAAAGGGGTTCCCCACCTTTTAATTTATCATACAACACAGAATAAAACGGCATATACTGGTGAAGCCCGTCAATGATCAACAGCGAATTATCTCCAAATGGCTGTACACCAAATGCAATACAACAGCCTGTCATAACAAGAAGTGGAAGGAAAAAAGAAAGAGCTATCAGATGCTTTCTCTGCAGCTTCTGTTCTATCTTACACATATTTTTACCTATATTCTTACCTGTCGTTTGTTCTTCTTTCTTCTTCAACATCTTCTATCCATTCACCTTCTCTATCTCTTCACCAGCCTCTTTTACACGCCTTTTCAAAAGCCCCAGACATCGCACGATATCTATTCTCTTCTTTATCATAAAACTCATACTTCCATGGGTCATCTGTGTTACATTCGAAGAATGTCTTCGATAATCGATCAACGGTTCCTTTATAAAACAGACCTCACCCATATACTCCGCAGCAGTTCCGATCCAATAATCATGCATGTACATTTCTTTTGGTATCGGACAGATTACAGGGATCAGCTCCCTGCGAAATGCCATGCAGCATCCGACATAACTGTTCTTTATAAGATTTTTAAGTATTCCCTTCCTGCTTCCTCTGTTAGCAAAAAGGCCTTCTGCACCGGTTGGATTTCCGCACTCATCCACAATCTGCGCATCATGAAGAACTGCCTTCACCTTTGGATTCAAAAAAGCTTCATTTACCTTCTTTACCTTATCTGACTTCCATATATCGTCCTGATCAGATAAATAAATAATCTCTCCACTGCAATGACGAATCGCATTCTCAAAGTTCTTTACAACGCCCTTGCCCGGTCCCTTTATAACATGAATCCGCTTGTCCTCTTCTGCCATCTTAAGGAGCAAAGGCTTTGAACCATCACTTGCTCCATCAACAGATACGATAACTTCATCCTGTTCACCAAGCTGTGTCAAAATCGTATCCATCTGTTCTTCTATATACATCCCACCATTATAATATGCCATTGCCACTGAAATCTTCATAAAAATCTCCTACAAAATAATATCGTCTTCCTGCTTTTTCTTCTCTGCTGCCAGAATACGCTTTTTTTCTTCTTCTGACAAGTCCTTGTCTTTCAGGATTTTAGCATAGTTTTTTGTACTTCTTGTTAAATTATTCCCCAAAAAAATTTTTTCTACCTGCCCATCCATTTTTCCAATTACAACACCCATGATATCTCCTCCTGTTTTCGAGTTTTCGAGCTATTTTGAACACTTTAAAAATTGATTTTTTCCTATTTTCTCATTATTCTCATTCTTTAGTATCTATATTTTTCGATGTGTTTCACCTTTTGTTCAAATTTTCGTCAAAAAACGGACATATTTTTTCTTTATAGTATAGACAGCAACAAAGAAATCCCTCTATTTCTTGTGGCTAAAGATTTTTTTCATATTTTGAAGCCCGTATAGAAGAATTATATGGGCTTCCTCCTTTTAATGAATGCCTCTAAGAGGCACAAAAAGAACCCTTTCCCCGAGGGTTCTTTTTTTGTCTATTTGTATTTATTTATCAGCCTTTCCGGCTATGTAGTTAATGAACTGCTGTGCAGTACGTCCGGAAATTCCTCCATGAGAAAGTTCCCACTTGTTTGCTTCCGCACATAATTCCTTGTCGCTCATTGTAATTTCCGGATATTTCTTTGCCAAATTGGTTACAATCTGGAAATACTCCTGCTGTGTTGGCTTGGAGTAATTGATACTTACACCAAAACGTGCTGCTAAAGACAGCTTTTCCTGTACTGTATCGGAGCGATGCAGTTCTTCGTCCTTATCAGAACGATCTGACCATGTCTCACGAATCAGATGGCGGCGGTTCGATGTTGCATAGATTAAAACATTATCCGGTTTTGTTTCCATTCCACCCTCGATAACAGCCTTCAGATATTTGTATTCAATCTCAAATTCCTCGAAGGAAAGATCATCCATGTAAATAATAAATCGATAATTTCGATTCTTGATATGGCTGATGATCGCAGAAAGATATTTAAACTGATGTTTATAAATTTCGATCATACGAAGGCCATCACCATAATACTGGTTTAAGATTGCCTTGATACTTGTAGACTTACCGGTTCCGGCATCACCGTAAAGTAAACAGTTATTTGCTACTTTTCCCTGAACAAAAGCTTCTGTATTATCTACCAGCTTCTTCTTCTGAATCTCATATCCTGTCAGATCATCTAATACAACCTTATCTAAATTGTTAATTGGAACAAAGTCTGGCTTTCCGTTATTCTCTACAATACGGAACGCTTTGTTAAGACCAAACATTCCTACTCCATAATCTTTATAAAACTTCACAACTGCATCAAAAAAACTATCCACATCTTCTGCTGCCGCAAGTTCATCTGACAATGCACGCACCTTTTCACTTACGTTCTTATTATACATACGCTCTGTCTTGCCGATTGCCTTATAGTCTAAGATCGTACGGAAACAATCGATTCCCAGTGTCTCCTCGATTGCTCTGAAATCATAGTGAAACAGGTTCATAAATACCTGAAAATCATTCTTTGCAAAATGATTTACTGTCCCGTTATTCGCCCCTACTTTTTCACTCGTCATACTAAAAGAATTCTCATTCGTCACAAGTACAAATGTAAGATAATTATGCCATAAGTTTTTATCAAAACCGTATGTCGTTGCCAGATCAAGCAATGCCTTCATCTCTTTATAAATATCAGTAATCAGCTCATCTGCTCTGTAATGGCAGCTGTCAAATCTCTTAAAAATATCTGCGAGATTTAAAAGAATACTGTCTTCTCCTAAATCACGATATAAAATCAACTTTGATACTTCTCTGTACATTTTCTATTCCTCCTGATTCTCAGAGCAGTTTTTCAAGATCTCATCTACATTTAATGCATCGATCTGAGAAGCGAACTGACTCTTTAACTGTTCTATCTTATCTTTCGCCTGTTCACGATTTCCATCAAATGACGTGTATCCTTTAAAAGATGCTACCATTGGTTTATCCTCATCCGATGCATCCCCCTTAGAATACAACTCCAGACCAGGAAATGCAAACTTTGGTTTATCTTCATCATGAACATTACCATTCTTAAGGTCTTCTAAGGTTACCAGACCAGGAAATGCATGTTCCGGCCGGTAATCCGGCATCTTAAATACATCAAAACATTCTAAAATATCCACATCTGTCATATCATCCGGCAAATCTTCTTTTAAATACTCCGGATGGTACTGCTTATAAAATTCATAAATAACCTGCTTTATTTTCGGGTCGCGAATATCTGTCTCTACTCTCTCATCATTAATAAACAGATAATATCTGTCTACATACGGCAAAATACGTTCTTCTGCAGTAATAGAGGTCACTTCCGGCACGCTGTCATAAGAGACTTCCAGCCGGTGAAATGTTCTCTGTCCTTCTTGTGTCTGTGTAACACCCTCGATTTTATATTTATCTAATTCAAAAAACATACTTTTTAATAACGTAAATTCATACATAAATTCATTCTCCCAATACTTTATTGTGTTTTTAAAATCTCTTCCATCTCATCAAGTAATTCACCAAACAGCTTTAATGCAGATTCTACTGGCTCTTTCGTTGCCATATCAACATCACAAAGACGCAGCAGGTCGATCGGATTCATGGAACTTCCACCACTCAGGAACTTAAAATATCCTTCTTTCGCCTTTTCATCCCCACTTAAAATCTTTCTACTAATAGCAATCGCTGCAGAATAACCTGTCGCATACTGATATACATAAAATGGTGTATAGAAATGTGGGATTCTCGCCCATTCTAATGCGATTTCTTTATCAATAACAATACCTTCTCCAAAATACTGCTGATTCAGCTTATAATAAATGTCACATAATACTTCTGCCGTAAGAGGTTCCTTTTTCGCTGCCATCTCATGTGTAATCTTCTCAAACTCCGCAAACATAGTCTGGCGGTACAGTGTTCCTTTAAACTGTTCTAAAAAATAATTAATAAGATACATTTTTTCTTTTGTATCTTCCGTATTCTTTAATAAATATTCCATTAGCAGAGCCTCATTACATGTCGAAGCTACTTCTGCAACAAAAATACGATATCCCGCATAAATATATGGCTGATTCTTATCTGAATAATAAGAGTGCATAGAATGTCCCATCTCGTGCGCTAATGTAAATACATTATTTAAGTTGTCCTGATAATTCATCAGCACAAATGGATGGCATCCATATGCTCCCCAGGAATACGCACCGCTACGCTTTCCTTCATTCTCATATACATCAATCCAGCCATTCTCCATTCCATCGGAGAGAACCTTCCCGTATGCTTCTCCTAATGGTGCAAGCCCCTTTTTTACGATTTCTTTTGCCTGTGCAAACGGGACTTTCATCTCAAACTCTTCAACCATCGGCGCATACAGATCGTACATATGAAGCTCTGACACTTTTAATGCCTTTTTGCGGAGTGCAACATAACGATGCATGAGATCCATATGCTCATGTACTGTATCGATTAGGTTTGTATACACAGATACCGGAATCTCTCCTCCATCTAATGCCATCTCTAAAGAGGAATTATAATGTCTTCTCTTTGCAAAAAACGCTGTATTCTTGAGATTAGCCGCATAAAGTGCCGCTAATGTATTCCTGTACTGTCCATACTGTGAGTAAACCGACTCAAATGCATTTTTTCGAATATTTACATCTCTGTTCTCTAAAAGAAGAGTATATCTTCCATGACTTACCGGTATCTTCTCGCCTTCTTTTCCCTCGATTGACGGGAATCGAATATCTGCATTATTAAACATAGAAAAAATATTCGACACATCGGCAGACATATCGGATACATCCGCAAGAATCGCCTCTTCTTCTTTGGAAAGAACATGCTCCTGCTGGCGGAATAATTCATAAAAATATCTTCTGTATAATTCCATATCCGGATTCTGTGAAAACCACAGTTCTATCGTACCTTCTCCTATTGCTAAAAGTTCCGGCTCTTCAAATACAACTGCACTGTCAAGCTGTAAAGATAATGCCTGCGCCTTCCCTGCAAGCCCCTGGTAAAAACTATTCCCCGTATCTTCATGATATCGCTGATTGGCATAAACATATATGGCTTCAAACTTCTTCATGACTTCTTCTTTTTTACGCATATACTCTACAAAAACTTCAGAACCTTCTTTCAGTCTTCCTTCATATGCCGCAAGTTCCTTTGCCTGCTCTGAAAGCGCTTCATAATCCTTTTCCCATACCTCATCTGATGCATATAAATCCTGAATATGCCACTGGTATGCCGGATCACTTTCCGCTCTTTTTTTAACCGTTCTTTCTGTTTCTCTTTCTGCCACCTTATTTGTGCCTCCTGTCTCTTTTATGTACTCTCGGAATCTTTTTGTGCTTGATTTCGTGAGAAGATTTTTGCCGCTTATTTCGCTGAAATTATTTTATCCCATCGGGCATATACTGTAATATTCTTCTCATTCCCCTTTGGAATTACTTTAATCTGATTCCCTTCTTTATCATACCATCCTCGGAAATAATATCCTCTCCTTGTCGGTTCTTTTAAGAAAATATCACTTTTACCAGAAGCCCGCACCTTATTTTTCGGAGAATTCACTCCCGCATTCCGATACGTAATAGTATATCCCGAAACCTTTACTTTAAACCTCTGGCGCTTTCCGTTAATTCTTACAGAAATGTACGTTTCTCCAGCCTTTCTCGCTATCATATATCCGGTATTATTGATACTTACAACCGAAGAGTTCCCGCTTGTCCATCCGGAAGTTCTTGCTGCCCGGTCATGCATATGGCTTGGTGTCATCTGTCTCACCTGTCCAGCCTGCATAGAAAGGCGCTTCTTCCCTCGTTTTGTAAGCTCTCCTGTTCTTATCCGCTTTCCAAGATAAACTTTCGAATATCCCTTTCGCACTCCATGAAAATCCGAGATATAATAAGAAAGATATCCCCGTTTATTTACCGTAAAACGTCCAATATATATAAGCTTCCATAACGGATCTGAAACTTCCGAACTTTCTTCCCTCTCATCTACTTTTCTCAGCAAAACAGGATTTCTCTTAACAAATCCCATCTTGTAGATACCTGAATTCATTGAGAATATAATGTAATGATTATACGGTTCGATCCATCCAATATATCTGCCTCCGGAAGGACTGTATACCGTTTTTGTTTTCTTTCCCTGAAGAGTAGAATTATCCTGAGAAATCCAGTACCAGAAACCTTTTCTGTAAAATGTACATGTTCTTGCCTTTAGTGCATTCTTTATTTCTTTATTATCTTTTATATAATCCGAATTAGAAATCGGAATTCCCCGCATATTCAAATCATTCGAATTACCCTGACCATATAAATCTTTCGCCTTGTATCCCGGATGTGTCTTTAAAAACCCTTTCTTTCCAACAAGAAAACTTTCATAACTAACCACAGCACCTTCATGCTTTCCCGTTCCAACTCCATTCGTCAAATCTACATAGTACCACTTTCCATTCAACTTTATAACGTTCCAGGAATGGTTCTTCGAATAGTTACTTACGACCGCACATGGAATTCCAAGCGTGTTCATTGCAAGAGCATACGCATTCGCAAGACCATCACAAACCCCGATGTGCTTCACCAGAACATCATATCCCGTATGTGCATCCGCAGATTCTCTGTATATGGTATTCTTTGCAAAATACGTATATACCGCCATCGCCTTATCCGCCTGCGTCATAGAAGATTCTACAGACTCTAACACTTCATCCAGACCTTTGATGATCTTTTTATATCGTCTTTGAAACTTTGTCCTGCTGATAAGCTTCGTGCTGTTAAATACCGTTGCATTCCCTTCTTTTTCTACCGCATAATACTGGGACCAGTTTGAATCAAGGAAATCGATTCGTTCCGCCATAATCGCCGCCCTGTTATTAATCGCTGCCACCCGGAGACATGCCCTTCCTGAAGAGCCCTGACTAACCGAACCGTAAACATCCATATTCTGTGTCACCGTTCCTTCCATCATCAGCTTTGACAGTACGTTAATATATTCTCTTTGTGTATTTGAAAATGACGCCGCATTCACATCCTTTGTAAAAAAAACGCTCCCTGCTAAAATAACGCATAATAAAATCAAAATATGACCTGCTCTTTGCAGACGTTTACTCAACACTCTCTGTTCATCCACATGTATACCTCCTCCCAAATAGATAACCAGTACATTTGTTTTGTGCTCTACTATCTATCTTATCATCATATATTAAAAATAGCAATTATTGTCGAAACATGATAGAATATAAATATTATGCCACAGGCACGATAAACAGGAGGAACATTTCATGGCTAAAACTGCTGAATTCCATACTTTACTCCGCAATTACCGCGGAATTATGGGCAATATACGTATCAATAATTTCTGGATTTCTTTTGATTCCTGCTTCTTTAATTATTATGCAGATGACGATGAGATTCAGTTTAATCTTGCAGGACAGGAGGGGGTTGTCACGATTCCATCTGTCATTTCCTACGATAAAGTTGATGAAGAAGACTTATTTGAGGATGCTGTAGCCGGATATACCGCAACATTGGAATCTGGTGATACCGTCACCTTCTACTGCTTTAACGCAAAGAATAAGGGGTGATTTGTCAAAACAGACGAATTTCGAAAGAATAACAGCCCACAAATGGGAATTTTATTTGCTCTGACATCACATTTGTGGGCCGTTATTCTTTCGAAATTCTGTTTTTGATAAATCACTATGTAAGATGGAGTATAAGCCGGAAGATGTTCTGTTTATTCTCTTATATAGCTTTTTCTACATATCTTTTTCTACCATATTGATTTAAAAAGATATATAAAAAGCCTTGCATTTATATTTTATTTATGATAGAATTAATATTCGTAAGCGGATATGGCGGAATTGGCAGACGCGCTAGATTCAGGTTCTAGTGAGCATTACGCTCATGCAAGTTCAAGTCTTGTTATCCGCATTACGTTTTAACCTCAGGGTATTTACTCTGGGGTTTTTGTTTTTATATTTTCTGGCAGATGCATCGTATTTTTCTCATTATTAATTATTGTCTGCTTTTTTTCTGCAAGGCTTTTCTACAATTTCACATAAATCGGTTCATGCCCTAATGCCGGAATAATTTTATTCTTTAAATCCTCCATCTTAATCTTTAAGCTGGATGTGTTAATACAGGGATGACATCCGAAGTATTCACATTTCATTACATCCTCATCTATAAGTAGCTGTACTTTCTTTTCCTCATCATTCATCAGACCCATAATACTGACCGAACCAGGTGTGATGTCAAGATATTTCTCCATGTATTCTGCCTTGGCAAATGACAGGCGTGATGATCCAATCTGTGATGATAAATATTTTGTCTTGAAATTCTTATCTCCCGGAATCAATAATAAGTAGAAATCGGTTTCCTGCCTGTTGCATAAAAACAGATTTTTACAAATTGCTGTTCCATCGCCAAGTGTCTTATCCACTTCTTCACATTCTTCCATTTTCATTGCTGCAACATGATCTACACGTTGATAATCTACTCCAATCTTATCAAGGAAATCATATACTCGTATTTCCTTATCGAAACGTCCATCTTCTATTTTGGGTCTTCCATTTACAAGTTCCATCTTCTGCTCCTTTCTGTCGGTGAGCTTTTTCTTTTTATCTTTTGACCAGACAAAAATATAGTATTTAATACTCTTATTTTTCATCATATATAATGTTATCTTGTCTGTCAATACTACTTTAGAGCACATAAAAAAATGCTACAGGCTTTAATAATACCAACTGTAAAAATAATCCACCACTATCCAAAAAACTGTTATTTAAATATAAATTAAAAAGCGGAGTACTCATCATAACACTCCGCAAAAACTCATTTGTCCGATCAACCCTATACTGAATCAGACTATTTCAGATATTGTTTTATAAACTCGTAACCATTCACTGCCGCGGTAACTGGATCTGGATCTGCATTATATTCATGTCCCAGTACTCCATCATAACCAATATCATATAATACTTCTATACATTTTTTAAAATCAAAATGTCCATGTCCCGGATGGGCCCTGTCAGAATCAGATACGTGGAAATAACCAAGTCTGTCTTTACATATTCTGATTGCCCTCTCCATATCTTTATCTTCTATATTAATATGAAATGTATCTAAGTGAATTGTTGCTCTTTTACTGTCAAATCGCTCAACAAACTCCAGTGTTTCATCTGCTGACCATAAATAGGCTGCCTGAAAACGGTTGATTGCTTCAATCGTCAGATCATTTCCAAATTTCTCAGCAGCCTCTATTACCGGCTGAAGTGATTCGAATAAAATGTCTTTATATTTTTCCCTCTCTCTCGGATCTGGTAACGGTCCCTTCATAAGACCAAATAATACAACTGTGTCACCAAGTATATGAGCTGCTTCCAGAAAATCAATCAAAACCTGCTGTGCTTCCTTTCGCGCCATTTTATCCGGATTTGTCAGGTAATGACCGTCTGCATAACAGGCCATTCCTGTTCCGATTCCTGTCACTTTCATATCCAGCCGGTCTGCATACTCTTTGATTCTGTGATAATCATTCAGTTTTGCATTTCTCATATGCATTTCCACGCCTTCGTATCCCAGACGTTTTGCATGATCAATACATTGTAGAATATCACCCTTTAAAACACATTGAGAATATGGTCCTACACAATCAGATATTGTAATACTCTGAATCATTTTACCACCTCCACTTATTATATTAATTCCAGTATTTTTCACAAACGGTATTCAAACGATTATAGATATCTTTATCTCTCCATGCTAAAAATGCATCCCGGAAAATCTCATACATATCTGTGTACATTTTGTAATTCTCCATATTAGGTGTAATCATTTCTGTCGGATGTACCATGGTATCTACCGCATCCTGAAGGCTCTCAAAAATACCTGCTCCACTCGCTCCAAGAATTGCTGCTCCAAGTACGCCACAATCTGCCATTTCCAGACACTGTACCGGTCTTCCAAAAATATCTGCAAGAATTTGTCTCCATAATGGAGATTTGGATCCGCCACCAGAAAGACGAATTACATCGAATGGTTTTCCTAAAACCCTCTCCATTGCTTCCACAATCATTCGAAGTTCATATCCACCGCCTTCTAAAACGCCTCTTGCCATATCTGCACGATTATGCGCAAGAGAAATTCCTAAAGAGCCACCTCTTGCATTATCATGATAATATGGTGTAACCTGACTTGAAAAGAATGGGAAGAAAATGTATCCACGAGACCCTGCCGGAGATTTTGCTGCTTCCATACAAATGATATCATACGGGTCCACATCTGCTGCTTTTGCTACAGTAACTTCTGGTGAACCATAAATGTCTCGCCACCAACGTAAGGCTACACCTGTGGCATAAGCAAGTCCTTCCATATCCATATGTCCTGGTACGGCATGTCCACTGAAAATTACTTCATGGGCAGGATCTTCCTTTACTCCATCCACCGCTGCAACCATTACAGACGCGGTTCCTATTGTAATCTCAGCTGTTCCTTCTTTGGTTACTCCACAACCGATTGCTGCACACTGCTGATCTCCGCCTCCAACGCAAATAGCCATACCTTCTGCAAATCCTGTAAGATCTGATGCTTCTTTTGATACAGTTCCTACCTGTCTTGCCGGCTCTTTTACCGGTGGAAGTTTATCGATGTCAAAATCAATTGCATCCAGTAATTCTTTAGACCAGTCTAATGTTGCCACATCCATCATACCATTTAATGCCAGGGAAGCTGGATCGGTAAATAATTCTTCCGAACCAAGTTTATGTAATAGCCATTCCTGTGCATTTACAAATTTCCAGGCTTTCTCATAAAGCTCCGGCTGATGATCTCTTACCCATTTATATTTTGCATAAGACCATGCTCCACTTACTGGTGCTCCACTAATTTTATGGTATTTTTCAACACCAATATTCTCTTTAATCCACTGTACTTCTTCTACAGCACGACCATCACTCCATACAATAGAGTTATGAAGTGGTTCCCAGTTCTCATCAATAGCAAAAAAAGTTCCTCTCTGACTTGAGATACCTACAGATCCTATTTCTTTCGGATCAACACCAGCATTTGCAATCGCACCCTTTACTGTATGGCATAATGCATTCCAAAGGCAATACACATCCTGCTCTACCCATCCTACTCTTGGAGTGATACACGGATACTCTTCATAATCTTTTCCTATTGCTCTTCCCTGTAAATCAAATATGATTGTTTTTAAACCAGTTGTTCCCGCATCGATTCCTGCTACATATTTTATCATAATCCTACCCCCATTGGCATTTTGCCAAAAGACTGTCGATTCCTTCTCCTTTTATCGACATATCCCTGCAAAATGCCGTTAAACTTAACCCCATACACTAACTCATTCTTGCACCTGTAACATCCAGGATTTCTCCACTGATATAACTTCCCATATCGGAAGCAAGAAACAGAACTGCTTTTCCAACTTCTTCCGGCTCTCCCATTCTCTTCATTGGTATTGCGGTCATCTTCTTTTCATACTGTTCCGGTGTCAGAGTACTGTAATTTCTCCGAATCATATCTGTAGCTATCGTTCCCGGTGCAATTGCATTTACTCTTATGTTATACTGACCAAGTTTCTTTGCAGCAAACTTTGTAAGAGCGATAATTCCAGCTTTGGAAGCTCCATAATCTGGTCCTGTATTTCCTCCGGTAATTCCGGCAATGGATGATGTATTGACAATACTTCCATATCCCTGTTTTTTCATAACCTCACTGCAATATTTCATGGTAAGGAATGTCGATCTTAAATTAATCGCCATTACTCTATCCCACTGTTCCACTGTGGTATCCTCCAGCCCTCTCATATAAGAAACACCTGCAATGTTTGCCAGAATATCAATCTTCCCCCAATTATCCACGCAAACTTTTACTGCTTCTTTAATGACATCTTCTGAAGATGCATCACCTGTCACAAATTTTACATCTACCCCCATAGATTGTAATTCTTTTTGTGTTTCTTCTGCGACAGCATCTTTTTGAATATCTACTATGACAAGACCCATCAAGTCCGCTTTTGCCATTGTTAATGCTACTGCCTTCCCAATTCCACGGGTTGCCCCGGTAATCAGACATACCTGTCCTTTCAGTGATACTTCAAACATACTACCCTCTCCTTCTCCTTTATGTTTATATAAATTATTATTTATATTCTCTGATCTTTTCAAGCATATCAAATGTAGGCTTCATATCTTCACGAACCAGCTTATTCTGCATATTATAAATACTGCGATAATATTTGGTATTCTCCGGATCTGGTGTATAGACTTTCTTAACTTCCAGCCAGGAATTAAAGGAATCTTTCAAATTGTCAATATCTCCTACTGCATATGCAGCAACAACAACGTTTGTCATAACAGCCCCACCTGCTTTTTTCAAAGTAGTAACCGTACTGTTTAACATGTCCGCCTTAATCTGATTCCATAAATCACTGCGGCTTCCACCCTCTGTTACTGTTATTTTATCCAGTGACACACCACCTGCCCGGTATACATCCGTCACACTGATATAGTCATAACCAATTGCCTCAAGTACCGCTCTCCATAATACTTCCTGATTTGTGTCCATGGTCATATTTAAAAATGCTCCGCTGGCATTTGCAAAATCACCATATCCACCTGTCAGGTATGGGAGGAACAATACACCATTAGAGCCTGCCGGCACATCTTTTGCCTTTTCAGAAAGAAGATCGTAGTATTCTCCATCTCCTTCTTTATCACAGATATTATCCCTGTACCATCTTAAAGATAAACCACCTGTCCGAATATATCCCCAGTAAAAATATGTATTTTCCATCGTACCACTGTTAAAGATAAGACCGGAATCTGGTGTAGATAATTCAGGTTTAATTCCATCTGTAGATACACAGAACATCGCACAGGTACCGGCTACATCTGCCGCCTGATTTACTTCTGTCAGTCCACAGCCAATCATCGACTGCATTGTATCCCCGGCACCTCCGCAAATTGGAGTTCCGGCAGGAAGTCCGGTAAATGCTGCATTTTCTTCTGTTAATCCGCCAATAATATCCCATGGTTTTACAATCTTTGGCATATAAGAAATATCAATACCTAAAATATCAAGCTGTTCCTTAGACCATTCCTTTTTATATACATTATAGCCAAGACCCCAGCCACTCATAGCACCCCAGTCTATAAATGCGTCTTCGGCTTTTAAGCCAGCCAGTCGCGAAAGAACATACGGTGCGTTATGCATAAATTTCTTTCCTTTTTCTTTAAATGCCTCATTGTTTTTCAGAAACCATCTTGCAAACATTGCCGGAAACATACAGTTTGGTACTGCATTTCCTGTTTCTCGTGCCCAGATATCTAAATTTTTAGCTGTTAATTCTTCCGTATCCTTCTGTGTTCTTGAATCCAGATAATTAATATATGGTGTAATTGCCGCTCCACTTTCATCTACACCTACAATGCCGCAAATAATTCCATCGCCAAAAATAGCACGTACCTCTGATGGATCAATTCCCTTTTCTTTTGCAGTATTTACAACATCCCGGATTCCTTTTTTTACCGCCTCCAGATACTCATCTACATTCATTTGGACCCATCCAGGATGTGGATATTCAAAAAAAGTAGGATAATTGGCTTCTGCTATGCATTCCATTTCCAGACTGTACATAACAACCTTTACACTCTGTGTCCCCGCATCAAACCCAATATAGTATTTACCCATGTGTTCTCCTTTCTACTATATTCATAGTTGAATAAATATATTGTGAACAATTGCCTTCTAATTTATATATGATGTCGGTGCCTAGCTTTTTATTCCTAAAATGAACAAAAAGCTGCCCTTAAAATGTATAGCAGCT
>OHJP01000167.1_pt1 | contig 40881 bp, 30 predicted proteins | sample 1568591 | NCBI WGS metagenome assembly OHJP01 (sample SAMEA3879567, study PRJEB24766) | human gut metagenome | biome: human-associated habitat; feature: feces | place: USA | collected 1985/1987
ATTTAAAAATCCCCAAATACATGATTATAATCATTCATTATATGTAATACTCCTTTTTCTTGATCTCTTACTTTTAGAGGTATTACTAAATATGGCATAGTACTCGTTTGTACCTTTTCATTATAGATCACTTCTCCCGTAGAACCAGTGACGATAACACATACATCATCAAGATCCTCGTGAAAATTTACTATCAATTCTCTATTAGCCTCCTCAATCGATGCATCCATTGGCAAACCTATTGGAATGGATTTTTTCTTATGTTCCCATTTACCACGTAGATTTATTTGCTTACCAAAACATGGCATAGCACATAATAAAGCTATTGCCGCTAATAATAATTTAAACTGTCTCATTTCGTTTCTATTTTTTTCAATGCAAAGATTGAACCTATAAAAAAAATAACAAAATATAACGCTAAATAATAAACGACAAATACAATTCATAATCAATTAATATTTAATTGATTACAAATTAACTAGTAGGACAAGGGATTAAGCTAATATTAATACAAGCTATTGTTTATCAATCTATTGTACATTATTAATAAGATAAGCGAATAAATCAAGTTCTTTCGCTATGATTCCCAGCCTTTGGCGTACACGCTGCCGACGCTTGTTTACCGAATCCGGCTGGATATTTAACAGGATAGATTCACCCGTCGAGTCCAAATCCAGCAAACTCAGATAGCAATACCGCAATTCGCCAGCAGATAAATTAAACGTAGCTAATCGATCCTTCAAGAATGGATAAGTATCATTTGCTTGCGTAATCAAATTCTGCCAGTCTTTCTCTGATAATGGAGATTTTGTAACTCCCGGTATCACTTTTTGTGATAGCTTGATCGCTTTTTTCACAATAGCGGATGATAGGAATAGCTGTCTGCGTTGTTCCGAGATTCTGACTATAAGATTTTCCTTTTCCTGTTTTATCTGTTTACACTCTTTTTCCAGTTTATCTCTTGAGCCAAGCCTATTTATCAAGTCACTATTTTCCGATAGTTGAGCAGACAATCCCTCTAATTCTTCTTGCTCTATACGCAAAGTATCTTGCAATTTAAATAACTCATTATTTTTTTTCTCCAAATCAATTTGTTGTTCAAATAGTTCTTTGTTTTTTCTTTTAATATTCACTTGATATACTAATAATAGTGATAAACAAATAACAGTAGAAACCATAAGATAGATATAAAGTTTCTGCCTGTCAGATATTAATCTCATATTTTCCACCGATATTTTTAAATGCTCATACTCTTTCTCTACTTTTATGATATTTTCCTTATTTTGTATTGTCAAAATAGAATCTGAGGCACTATTATATTCATCCAGATAAAACCAAGCCTTTTCCCAATTACCCTCAGCTTTCTCTAACAGAGAATAACCATAAAGTACGGAAAAACAAGTCATATCATTAAAACTAGATAGACTGGCTTTTTCCAGACAGATACGGGCATTTTTGAAATCACCTTCTTCTATATAAATATCAACTAAGGCACTGTAACTTGGTGCATCATCAAAATCAGATATATTGACAGCCTTCCAGAGGTATTGTTTGGCCAACTTTTTATTACCTAACATATTATAAATATTCCCTATTCCATTGGATATAGATCCAATGTCAGAAGAATCTCCTACTTCACTCATAATTGTATCTGATTTCAACAAACATTCCAACGCCATTTCCAAAGAATCCGAAAACGCATACATTCGTCCCACATCCCGCAAGGCGAAAGCCGAGCTTCGCATATTCCCAGCTTTTCGAAAATAAGATTCCGCTTCCTTATATTTGTCCTTTCCTAACAGATAATCACCCTCGAAATCATATAGATCCCCCATATAGCTACAAATATACCCGGCTTGATTATAGTCTTGACAATGTAAAGCGATATCCAACGCCTGTAAATAAACCTTCATAGCCTTCTCATTCTCCTTATCCTCCACATACGAACGCCCCAAGTACAAACCGATCCTCGCTTGCTCCTGCCCCGTTCCGTGCGACTCGTAATAGGCTTGCGCACGCCGCAATTGCTGTACGTAGGGCAGATCCGTATATAACGTGTCCGCCACTTTACCGGATAGCATACACCAACGAGCCAATAATTTATCACTCAAATTATCGGGCACGACTATGCTATCCAATAGGATAAGGGAACTATCCAGATCGGATTTCAACAAGGATTCCGCACGATCAATCAGATATGTGGCCTCGCTCTCATCTTTACAACCTATAAAAGAGAGCGTAGATAATAGTGATATCAGAATAAGTAAATGCCTCATCAGTTCTTCTATTTAGATTCCATGCGCAAGATACACATTTTATACCAAAGCCTAAATCATCTATAACTACCCCGCCAACAGCGGCAAGATATACTTACTTAGCAAAGTAATATATACTGCATTGGCAAAGTAAGTATATATCCTCCGGGCAAGTAAGTAGTACTGCGTTTTACGGCTATACCAACTTATATTTCCTAAACTTCCTCCCCGTATTGGCTCGTTAAACATCTATTTCCATTATCTTTGGACTTTCATTGGTAACTTTTTAATCTACTATCAATATGGCACAACAATCCGGAAGATTGCTATCCCTCGACGTGATGAGGGGAATTACGATCGCGGGGATGATTTTGGTAAATAACCCCGGGTCATGGAAGTATGTATATACGCCTTTAGAGCATGCACGTTGGAACGGCCTCACTCCCACCGATTTGGTATTTCCGTTCTTTATGTTCATCATGGGGGTCTCCATGTTTTTCTCGCTTCGGAAATATAACTTCAAGCTGTCGAAAGAAAGCGTGACGAAAGTATTGAGACGCACGGTATTGATATTCCTCGTGGGATTAGGGCTGAATCTGTTCGGGCATGTTTGCTACAATGGATTTACCGATTTCCAGAATTTACGTATCCTCGGGGTCATGCAAAGGTTGGCGTTGGCCTACGGCTTCGGGTCGTTGATAGGATTAGCGATCAATCATAAGTATATTTTGCAGGTTGCCGCGGGTATATTGATATTTTACTGGGCATTACTAGGTTTTACGCATAGTATGGAAATGTCGGAGGATAGCATTATAGCGGTCGTGGACAAGGCTTTATTCGGTACGTCGCATATGTATCACGATGATATGGCAGATGGTACACGGATCGCCTTTGATCCGGAAGGGCTCTTGAGCTGCATCGGTAGCATAGCGCATGTATTACTCGGTTTCTACGTGGGAAAGGTAATACTGGATTGCAAAAAGAATAATGAGTTGATTATCCGTAATATCTTCATTTTCGGTACGATTATTCTTTTTGCCGGTTTCTTATTGAGTTATGGCTGCCCGATCAATAAGAAGATATGGAGTAGTACGTTCGTCTTGGTAACTTGCGGATTCGCCTCCTTATTCCTCGCTTTATTAATCTGGATCATCGACATAAACGGGAAGAAGAAATGGACGTTATTCTTTGAGTCGTTCGGTATCAACCCGTTGTATTTGTATGTACAAGGGGATCTGTTCGCCGTATTACTGGGGATGAGCGGTATCTCCGCCTTTATGTACATGGATCTATTCAGGCCGATATTCGGCGATTTCGGAGGATCGCTGGCTTGGGCCATCTTCTTCGTGGTATTAAACTGGATACCGGGATATTTCTTGTACAAGAAGAAGATCTATATTAAATTATAAAGAAAAGAATAACACAAAAAATCCAACCACTCTCCTATTCATACCGGAGAATGGTTGGATTTTTTTATAGGTATCAGCCTAGCTGACTAGTTCACGTTATATCCGGAGATAACTACCTTCGGAGCCTCGCCTCTCGTATCAACGTCTTTCCAATGGATGTTGATCTCTTTCTTCTCGCCCGGAAGCAAGGAGAAGTAGTTGTCACTATAGAAGACCGGAAGGAATTGCTCGCCATCCTTCTCTCCCACTACATTCACACGGATCATCAAGGCCGGGGTGGATGAAGTATTCTCTAAGGTAGCGGTAGCGGTCCAAGTACCGTCATTACCCTTATTAGTTGTCACGTTGGATTGTAAAGTAACCTTTGGCATCTCACGCAAAGCTTGGTAGTTGCCTTCCTCTACGCCACGCAGATAGAAGTTATCCGATACGATCTTGCCGTTCTCGGTCAATGTAAGCTTCACGAAATGAGTATTGGACACACTAGCGGGAAAATCTAATTTCATACATTTATTTGTCGTATCCTCCTTGCTGTCCACGGATACCTCGTTTTCCCACGAGATAGAACCGTCCATATTGATGATTTGCGCCTTCGCCGTCAAACCATCACGTACGCCGGCGCTATAGTTCACTACCTCGATCTCGTCCGTAACCGGATTCCATTGGATATGCAAAGGCTCGGAAGCTTTCTTACAGCCAAAGTAAGCCGCGGTAGGCTCGAAATAATAGTCATAGGTCTGCCATACCATAGAAGGCCATGCCGGATGCGTCATCCACAGCAATAATCCCTTACGGTTCAAGCTTCTCGACTCGAATAGCGCTCTATAGCCATCATAGTTCACCCATTGGGCCAGATCGGCGAATTCCTTGGCGTTGTTCGGCTTACCGAAGCCCTTCTCGATGATCGCGTTGAAAGAAGCGCAAGACTGGGCACCCTCCATCGTATAATCGTGCTGTCCCCATTGAGCGTTTTGTGGCCAAAGGGCATCCGGAGAGAAAGTACGAACCAAGCTCTCGTAATTCATCACGTTAGGCATACCTCGCTCGCTATGGAACTTATCGCTACCATTCTTCAAGCTAAAGTATTCTTTGGCAGGAAGCGCACGGTACGGGCCATGGCCACTCACTACCTCATCTGCCGAGCTGGAGATATAATGTAAGCCCGGATGATCCTCTTTCACGATACGGCGTAAAGCCTTGTCGATCTGCTCCGGCGGGAAGCCCTCGTTGCGCCCGCAATAAATACCGATAGAGGCATGGTTACGGAAACGTTTCACATAATCCTCCGCGTTAGCGATAAACATCTCCGGATCATAAGGATCGGGTCCGTCGGAAGGATTCGCCAACCAAAAATCTTGCCAGATCATGATACCATGACGGTCGCAAGCCTCATACAATTCCTTGTCGCCAATCTGTCCTACCCAGTTACGCATCATCGTAAAGTTCATATCGGCATGGTAAGCCACGGCGATGTCGTACTCACGACCCCGGTAATTCAGATTAGACTCACCGAATCCCCAGTTACCGCCACGGCCGATAAAACGACGGCCGTTGATAAAGAGACTCAAGATACTATTATCCTCATTGAACGTCATCTGACGGATACCTACCTTGAAGTCTTCCGAGTCTGATACCTTGTCACCTACCTTGAACGTGAAATTAGCGTCGTATAAATAAGGGGAACCATATCCTTTAGGCCACCACAGACGTGGATTCTGAACCTTTAATTGGCTAAAGGTATTCGGATCGAAAATAACCGTCTTTTCCTCGTTGGCTGCCAATTCCACTGGCTGCTCAAAAGTGATATCATCGATCTTTCCTGTCAATATACCCTTTACAGGAGCGGCATCATGGTTCTTCACGATCACCTCCGGAGTCAAGGTAGCGGAAGTCGTATCCGGCAATGGCAACACAGCCTGTACGAACGGATCCTTAATTGTCACCTTGCCTGTGGAAGTCAAGTACACGTCATTCCAAATACCGATATTACGACCACGGATCGTCGAGATCCAATCCCAACCGATCGTAGCATGGAAGGTCGGGTTATCAGCGCCTAAGATACCACCGTTGAAATCCGTATTCTTCTCACATTTCTCCTTGATAGCGCCAATATGCTCATTCTTGATGATCTCCACCGCAACAACGTTCTTACCCGGTACGACCACATCCGTCACGTCGAATACACCCCGGATAAACGCTCCCTCGATACGGCCGATCTTGTTACCGTTCAAATATACATTGGCCTTCCAGTTGATACCATCGAAATTCAAGAACAAACGGTCTTGCTTGAATCCTTCCGGCACCTCAAACTCATCCCTATACCAGAAATTAGAGTTGAAGAATGACTCGGATATCTGCATCAAGTTATCCGCGTAATTCGGATTCGGGATAGCTCCGATATTCTTATAACTGCTCAATACCGTTCCCGGTACGGTCGCCACGATCCAATTCTCCGGAGAGAAAGAAGGTTTCGATATTTCCTCACCAGAAGCGGTTACCTCGGAAGCTCGTTGTACTTTCCAGTTTCCGCCCGACAAACGGATCTCGTCTTTTGTAACAGCCGGAGCGGCAGCCGGTTGGGCAAGCAAGCCACCTTTACCCATCACCTCTATCTCGCTTAATATATAGCGTCCGTCATTAGCCGGTTGCTCCATCCATACCCGTACGTAGCGGCCCTTTCCTTTTAGCTTGATCTCATCCAGATTAGCATCTCCACCCGGAAGGTTCGCTATATCAACCCATTGTTTAGCGTCGTCGGAAACTTGAATCTTACCCTTAACCGCTTTATTGATCCAATGTAATTTTACTTGGTCGAATTCGAATTGGCTACCCAAGTCCACATAGACCCACTCCTCTCCTGTCGTAGCGCTCATCCAGGCGCTATTAAAGAATTTGGAAGGAAGCAAATCTATCAACTTATCTTGGTTATAGAAATTCATCTCGAAGAATGCCCAATAAGCGGCACCTTCCATTTTCAATCGCATCCGATAATAAGCATATTCACCCGGTTGATCGAATGTCAAAGTCTCATTCAACATACGGGTGGGCAACGTACCCGGATCCCAGCTATTCTTGTTCGGGTCTGAATGGGCTTTATATTTGCTGGCCTTACCCGGCATACCTTTACCCTTTAAGGCAGCCAATTCCGTCCAAGTATTTCCATCATTCGATCCCTCGCAAACAATCTCATATCCATCCTTAATCTTATTCTCGTCATAAGCCACGCTGCCGCGGAATTGTACCTTGTCGGCTTTCTCTTTCCAGTTATTCAGCGTGAACAGGAAATAGGCATCCTCGCCTGTAACCGCATTACGAGAATAAGGACCTTGATCGATCATCCACTCACGCTCACGACGAGCTATATCCCCATTTTGCGTGGAGAGATCGAGATACTGAGGTTGTTTATCGCTAATAACACCATCCGTCACCAGTTGAGCCGTTAGATTGTAATCATAACTGGAGGAGTTGTAAGCGCTACGCAAAAGAGCTATGTTACGATACGTGGAATAATCCGGACGTAATGAAGGAGAAAAATCCTCCCCCGGATCTCCCGGATACGAACCGATACCTCTGGTATAATAATCCGACCGATCGAAAGATTCCGCCGGAACACCGCTCTGCCCACATCCTCCTAGCAATGCTGAGACCGCTACCGCTCCACAAAGCGTCAAGAGTCGAGGCAATTTTTTCTTTTTACTGAATGTTCTCATACTACTTATTGTGTTTCTCTAAATTAGTTAGTTTAATAAGATACCGTCACGTCAAAACCCTCCTTCCGGGCCCGTTCCGCAATCGCATCTAATTCTTCTTTAGTAGCTTTTTTCAAAGCTTTAACCGGGGTCTCCCTATCTATCGTATAAATCATGACTTGTTTCGGACGGATTTGTTTTAAGGCGGAGATCCAGCCCGTTATCTCCTCTTCTGTCATATTATTAACCGATTTCCCATTCACTTCCCCCTTCAAGAACATGGTCTGTATAATCAAGTTTCCGTTAAAACGACATAATTGTTTTAATAAAGACTCGAAATTAAACGCCGGAGAATTAGGTACGTCTATCTGCCGAATCCGACTGTCTAATACAGAATCCAGTTTCAATATGTTATCCTCTATTTTATTCAAGGCTTGAAAGACCTCCTCTTTCTGGAGCATCGTAGAATTAGAAAGCACGGCGATTTTAGCGTCAGGGAAAAACCGATCCCGGATAGCGACCGTATCATCAATGATTCCACCGAATTCCGGGTGTATCGTAGGCTCTCCGTTTCCGGCGAATGTAATTACATCCGGAGCGATCCCTTCCGCTTTCATGGAACTTAGTTTTTGCTCCAAGGCTTCCCTCACTTCCGTACGAGTAGGCAGTTTACTATGGGTCCTATGATTCTCATTCAATCCACATTCGCAATAAATGCAATTAAAAGAGCATAATTTCCCGTCTGTAGGAAGTAAATTCATCCCTAAAGAGACACCTAGACGCCGACTATGTATCGGGCCAAATACTATTTTATCAAAAAGAATTGTAGACATAGCGCTGTTTGTTTTTACCCACGCAAATCTACTCTAAAATTTCCAGCGAAGCAAAGCATAAAGATCTGTTTTATCAGAACCGCTTATCTCCTCCGTATCAGTACCTATCAAATCCCTGTCCCAATAATGGGTGTGAGCCAGTTTCGCGGATAAAGATAAACGTTTCCAAATATCCAAACGAAAGGTAAGGGCAAACCGCATCCCATCCCCATAAAAAGAGGGCATATTAAAGGCATATAATATATTCTTCTCATACGAACTGACCCGGCTATTGTAATCATCCGTATGAAACCACGCCAGATAACCATCCAATTGAAGAGGTAGGGTAGTGGGTTTCCAACCTATACTTTGGGAGATCATCATTCCTTTACTAAGTTCCTTGGTAGGCTCATCGAATAGAATGCCATCCAAGGAAGTCTTAAAAATAAAAGGAGAAGAAAAGTTATAAACCTGTTGAAAACGAATACGATGTTGTTTATACGGATTGATTCTCAATAAATTATCATTTTCATAGGTTCCATTCTTTTCTTTTTGCCGGTATTTATAACGAAGATAAGCTGAATAGTTTCTACTAGGGGTATAATCTATCTGAGCCATATATTCCTGTCCTCCGGAAGGAGCGTCTATCCCGTATTTCAACCAAGGAAAACGGAATAAGTCCACATAAACGGATAATTTCCAGCGGGCGATCGGGGTTAACTGAAATCCCATATAAACCCCTTGCTCGTTCTGAACCGTAGATCCCTGTGAGAAAGCATTTCCAAACAAAGCTTGATAACGGCGGTCGTAATAACGGTATAATACCAAGAAAGATATATACGAGGCTGGTGTTAATTGCAAGGCATTCAAGGTAGAAACAGCTCCGTTTTTCGAAAGAGCGGTCTCGCCATACAACTTGATACGCTTCGTTTTCAACATATAGTCAACACCCATGTTGAAATTGTTGGAACCTCTGAAATAGAACAAATTATAAGGTTTTGGATCGGGGTCCATCTTAAACTTACCGAACGAATAGGAGAGAGCCGTTAAACCTATATGAAAATGAGGCGTAGCATAACGAATATTTCCTCCATATGCTTGCATCGTTATCGTTTTCCTCTTTTCCCAGTCCCGTTGCAAGCGATGAAGTCCGTCTGTTTTCAATGAGGTGAACGTCAAGCTATCTACGGCTGCATCCATTTTCCGGTACGAATAGAAAACACTTATATCCAAGTTTCTAATCGTGATCGTACCGGCTACTCCTCGGAAGAAATCCTGTTCATTGGTGGAAAAGTGCCTACGGAAGCCGTTTGTCCTTCGTTCCGCTTGAGCGACTACTGCCGTACGGCTAGGAGAGAAGTCATTGCTAATCACCAGACCTTGTCCGAAAGACATCTTGTAATCTCCGATAGCCAAGCTTTTTAACCAGTTGATATCTTTTAGGAATAGATGCGCGGAATAAAAGTCATATCCTTTATGATATGCGTTCCAAAAAGGTTCGCCCGCATCTTTCTCGGCTACAAAACCTGCTTGTAAACGATCCTCGAAAGTATAGGAATAACGTAAGGAGTGATAGAAGGGCTCTCCTCTGTATTTACGATTCGGATACAACGAGAGTATGCTGTCCGTTTGTTCACCATATCCCTTTTTCTGTTGAAAACATTGATCATATCTGATTTGTAATTCATTACGACCATATTTCAACAGATTCTTAACCGTAAATAACCGTTTTTCAACAAGATTATCACCTATATAAACAAAGGGAAGGAGAAAAGAGATCGTCTGAAAATCCAGATCCTCTATATTCTTCAGCTCATAAATGCTAACCATATTTCCGTATCGTTTCCGGTAGGAGAGGAGCTGCTCGATTTGACGATCGGATAGGAAAGGTAATCGCTTCAGTTGCTCTCCCGTCACGGTATTCAAATCAAACGGGTACTCGGTTAAATAAGATAAATCGGCATACAGACTTTCAATACGTTCCGTATCCTCAGTTTCCAAGGCTAGTTCCTCTACATACTCCATCCACTTATCAACAGAATATTCTATCTGGGAATTAGCGTAATAACTATTTATCAACAGGATTATCGACAAGATTATAAACAATCGTTTCATAGCTAAGTATCATTTAAAAAGAGAATGATAAACCAAGACCAGTGCTCATCCCTAAAATCGGATGGTAAATAGAGGCTACATCTATCGTAAAGCAAGAAAAGTTATAACCAATTCCTAAAGAGGGCAGGAGAGGAGCGGTCTGTATTCCGGCACGAATAAAAAAAGAATCGAAAGCGGTGTATTCAAGACCCAAGTTTCCAACAACTAGGTTTTCATTTTCCGTTCCTACACTTCCTGTAATTAACAGACTGTTTATAATCTCCCATTGAAAACTTATTTGAATTAAGTAATAATTAAAATCTTCTATTTCAATATCTTTATCTCCTATAGAAACAGATGGTAAATTCATTATTAACATTCCTATTAACAACTTATCAATCGGAGAGAAAGTGATTCCAATATCTGTTGACAGTCTGGATCTTGTATTTTCCAATAGATCAGTTTGCAAGAAACTATAGTGAACCCCAAGCCCTAACGCCCATTGATCCCCCAAACGCTTTCCTCCCAGCACACGAACCATCATTTCTCTATATCCGTCAAACCCGAAAACAGAGATATCAACACCTGCGGATAATAGTTGATTCGGATAATAAAAACTACCGGACATCGTACCCAGTTCTTTCAACATGTACCGATTAAAGTATTCTAAGTGAATGGATGTTTTCTCTCTATCGACAATAAGGGCCGGATTGAATAAAACAGATTGCGTCGCCACATTCCCTCCCATTCCCACGCTACGGACATCCGGTAAACGTAAGTTATCAACACCATGTACATACAATGAAAATACCCCCGCAAACAGGGATAACAATAGATATTTCATAGTTAAGATTTTGTATGGTTTCTACTTATTCTTCAAGTTTTTCTTATTATCCTTATTTATCCTACGCTGTACCTTTTTAATATCCTCATCAGGGGAGAGTCGTTCAGGCTTAATTCCCCTTTGCAATAGCATATCACGAACAGCGGTGTTATTATCAATATGTTCTTTTTCAATAGGAGATTGTCCATATAGATCCTTCGTTTGCACATTTACGTTTGTCATTTCAGCCGCTAGGTCTTTAGCTTTTATACTGATAGTCGGTAAAAAATCAGCGATAGGTCTATTCGTGGGGACGTTCATTCTCTTTTTCAACATCTGTGTACTTAAATTGAATAAAGCTTGATCTCCCTTAGAACGAATAATCGCGAATCCTTTATTATCAATGCCTCTTTCGTATAAGATTCCGGATAATTGTTTTTCAGTCTGACTCAATTTTTCTCTAGCCTTTAAGCGTTCACAATCCAATAGGCGTTGTTCAATTACCTCGGCCTTACGGGTTTGTACCGCAAAATAAGTCTGAGCGAAAGCTACTTGTGGTTTACGACTATCACCATTTTGTGCGATTAAATAGCATGCGTAGCGTGTTAATAAGATGTCATCTATTTGTTTTTCAACACCATAACCTATTGAAACCATTTTCCCGACGTCGGGAAAATGGTTTTGTACATCTTCTCCCGCATTCCGGCACGCTTCTTTGGCTTTCACCACTACATTATTGATAAAGTTATCCCATTTGGCATATCCTAATAGGGGTTGTAACTCTCTGGCACTCCAGCATTCTATGCCTTCTACCTCACATGAAATGGATTCGAATTTTCCGAATAGGGCGGTAATCTCTTCTTTCTTCATAGTTAATATATTCTTAAGTTGTTGTCAATTGCGCAAATGTAATGTTTTATATTCATTTATCAAGTTATTAACAGATAAATGATGCTGAGAGTCACGCAGTATTTATATTTTTGCGGTATATGATACGAAAAGGGATATATTGGATTTTGGCTCTACTTGTTCTCTGTAACTTTAAAGGGATGGCACAGACGGTAAAGACAAATATTCTTCCGGAAGGTTATCAGAAAGCTCAACTGTATGAAGGTGATACAATGGCTGTCGTCAACCTTCGGGAAGTTTTCATATATCCTCAAGTTAAGTTTAAGAATAAGCGTGAACAAGCGAAGTACAATAAGTTGGTACGAGACGTAAAGCGTACTTTGCCCTATGCCAAGATGGTGTATGATACGTTGATAGAGACCTACGAATACATGGAAACCTTACCGAATGACAAGGCCCGCCAAGCCCATTTGAAACGGATGGAAAAAGAGTTGTTCGCCCAATATAAACCGGAACTAAAAAAATTATCCTTCTCGCAAGGTAAGCTACTTATCAAACTGATAGACAGGGAATGTAATCAATCCAGTTACAATTTATTGAAAGCCTATCTGGGAAGTTTCCGTGCGGGCTTTTGGAATTTCTTCGCAGGCATGTTCGGAGCCAGCCTTAAATCGGAATACGACCCGAAAGGTAAAGATGCCATGACCGAACGGGTCGTCGTATTGGTTGAGAATGGTTTAATCTGATAGTTGCTTGAAGAAATCCCAGATCACGATACCGGTAGTGACCGATACGTTCAAGGAATGCTTTGTACCGTATTGAGGTATTTCAATACATATATCACAGTTATCAACCACATTTTGTTGAACGCCTTTTACCTCGTTACCCATGACGATAGCGTATTTCTTTGTCTTGTCTAGCTGCAAGTTATCTAACATGACACTACCTTCCGCTTGCTCCACGGCACATACCGTATACCCCTCTTGGCGCAGTTTATCAACAGCCTCCGGGGTATCCTTGAAATATTCCCAATCTACGGTCTCTTCCGCTCCTAAGGCTGTCTTATGGATCTCCGCATTCGGAGGGCAAGCCGTAATGCCACAAAGATAAATAGCCTCTACCCGGAAAGCATCGGAGGTACGGAACACGGAACCCACGTTGTTAAGACTTCTAATATGGTCTAAAACAACGATTAAAGGTATCTTCTTACTTTCCTTAAAAGCCTCGGGAGTCAGGCGGTTCAATTCGGTTACTTTTAATTTTCGCATAACAAATATCTTTGACCGCGAAAGTAACGAATATCCGTGGATATGCCGTTGAAAAGCTATTAATAAGTCGTGGACACAAAATGAAAAATAGTTCTTGCTTTATTCAAATACTTGTCCATACACCCCCCTTTCTCAAATTAGCAAATGAATAAGCCACTTATTTATTACGCGCTATCAACAGCCCTTATACACCAATTAACAGCCTTGCGGGAGGATCTATTTTTTCACAATCAAGGTTATCAACAATAAACAGCTAAATATTTATAAAGTCTATAACTATAAGAATTACAATCTATAGATAGACATCCATGCTGTTGGTATCCTTTTGATAAATCGTTCACAGACTTTAATAAGTCAATAACCAAAGATTGTAACAAAAATGTATGAACCATTTCAACAGCCTATCATATTCATCATATTTATTTTTAAAATTAAAGATTAATAAGAATATAATATAATGATTGTGGATAACTCTTGATGGTTCACGGCAGCTCATCCATCGACGGCAAAGATAAGAATCTTTCTTGTTATTTCTATAAATGAAGAAAGTTTATACCTTTGTGCTTTGTGAACAATAGGTTGATAAACTAGATAAGATAAAGATTATCAGTAATACTTTCTGTGGATAATAATGTTTATATATAGTGGAAACCCTATTGGGAGCAGTAGAAACAGGAATCATTAATATATAAGGCTATGCTGACAAACCAATCAATCGGGTACATGGATGCGCCCGTTCCTAAGGATTTAGACCTGAAGGAAGCGATCGACAAGTTACGTAAAGAGAAGAACGCGGTTATTTTGGCCCATTACTATCAAACAGGCGATATACAAGATATAGCGGACTATGTGGGAGACAGTCTGGCCTTGGCGCAATGGGCGGCTAAGACGAAGGCGGATATCATCGTGCTTTGCGGGGTCCACTTTATGGGAGAGACGGCGAAGATCCTCTGCCCGGATAAGAAAGTGCTGGTACCGGACTTGAATGCCGGTTGCTCCTTGGCGGATAGTTGTCCGGCTCCGGAGTTCGCCGAGTTCGTCAAGCAACATCCCGGTCATACGGTAATCTCTTACGTGAATACGACCGCCGCCGTGAAAGCGGTGACGGATGTGGTGGTCACTTCGACGAACGCCCGTCAGATCGTGGAGAGCTTCCCAGAAGGTACACCGATGATTTTCGGCCCGGATCGTAACTTAGGTAATTATATCAATAGCATCACGGGACGTAATATGCTGCTTTGGGATGGCGCTTGCCACGTGCATGAGCAATTCTCGTTGGAGAAGATCTTATCTTTGAAGAAGCAGTACCCGAACGCGGAAGTGATCACCCATCCGGAATGCAAGCAGCCGGTTATACAGGTCTCAGACTTCGTAGGATCGACTGCGGCTTTGCTGAAGCATACCATTAAGTCCGACGCGAAACAATTCATTGTAGCGACGGAAAGCGGCGTTATTCACGAGATGCGCAAGCAGAGTCCGGATAAGGAATTCATCCCGGCTCCTCCGAACGACAGTACTTGCGCTTGCAACGAATGTAATTTCATGCGCTTGAACACGATGGAGAAGCTATATAATTGCTTGAAGTTCGAGATGCCGGAGATATTCGTGGACGAGGAGGTACAGAAGAAGGCGATCAAACCGATCAAGAAGATGTTGGAGATCTCTGAGAAGCTGGGACTCTGATCCAAACAAATGCGGGATAGGTCTCAACCGATAGGCCGGACTTGAGTGATATAAAAGCTAAGCCCGGTCTATTATATGTAAATAATCAAAATTATCTACAATATCTACAACTATTCTTATAATCATTTGAATTTAAAATATTTATCCTATTGTTGTAGATAAGAAAACATCTACAATAGTAAGTCTTTATCTACCATCATTTCCCGCTTTTAGGTAAGCGTCTTTGCCATGCTATCGAAGGAATTTTCTACACTCTACGTATATAATCAGTCCGTTTTTCTTCCTTTCTTTATATAGATAAAATATTAATATATAAGTATTTGTGGTTTTTTATGGTATAAAACAAAAGTTTTACACATAGAAAACATTTATTTTCATAGAAGAAAACTAAAGTTTTGTACTGAAGAAACTTCTGTTTTCCCATATAGAAACTTTTGTTTCCCTAGGAAGAAACCATTTGCTTCGCTACTCGAACCTGAGTGATTCCGGGAAAGAATATATCAAGAATGATGGCTATTAATTACCGTAACATTTTCAATTTAGTTACTTTTGCGTAGAAATCTAATTGTAATTCTCAATATCATGAAAAAGATAGGACTAATGTTGGCCTTATTATGGGTGACTTGCGCTCTCTCGTGGGCTTCTTCTCCGGATGCCCGTATTAAGGGGCAGTTAATAGATGCCTCTTCGAATCAAGTGATTAATTATGCGGATATCTTTCTGTTTACGATGGGAAGTGAAAAACCTTTGCAACAGACTTTTCCGGACGATCAAGGACGTTTCTCGTTTACTAAGGTGGCTCCGGGTGATTACGTGGTCATGGTCCGTTTGATGGGATACGATGTATTTACAAAGAATGATATTACCTTGAGTGCCTCGGCTCCGGTGGATTTAGGCAAATTGATGATGAATCCCTTGGAGGTAGGCATCGCAGAGGTGGAGGTAGTGGCCGAGAAACGCCAATTGGTTTATAAGCTGGATAAGAAAGTGGTCGAGGCCTCTTCCAATATGATGGGAGGAGGCGGTTCCGCCGTGGATATATTAGAGAATACGCCTTCCATACGGGTAGACGCGGAAGGCGATGTTACTTTTCGTGGAAGCAGCGGCTTTTTGGTTTACATAGATGGTAAGCCGAGTGTCTTCTCGGGTACACAGGCTTTGGAGCAAGTCCCGGCCGGGCATATAGAGAATATAGAGATTATCACGACGCCTTCCGCCAAGCATGATACGGAAGGCGACGTGGGTATCATTAATATTATCACGAAGAAGCATTCCCAGCGGGGATTGAGTGGGATGGTGAATCTCTCGGGAAGTACGTGGCTTTCCCGCCATGTCGATTTCTTGTTGGCACAGCAACATCAGCGTTCCCGTTGGTACATCGGCGGACAGTGGACGGATCGTATGCGTAAGAGTGATTTCGACCAAGAGAAGAAGACGGTGGTTGGCGATCAGACGACAACCTCGCATTCCATCGGCCCTCGTACGGGAGACAGTTACCATTATACGCTGAAAGGCGGTTGGAGCCTGAATCTTCCCAAGACAACCATTGCGTTGGATCTGGAGGGCGGCTATGGCGGAAATAAGCGTAAGGGAGAGATGAGTTATAAGGAAACCCGTTCGGTAGCGGGCGGCTCTCCGGTGACGGAAGATTATCGAAGCATAGATGATTATGATAATGATGAGAATATAGGCTTGGGAAGTCTGGCGGTACAGCATAAGTTCAACGATAAGGGACACGAGCTTTCCGGTGGCGCCTATTATAAATATGGCGGCCATGCCTTGGAATATTTCTTTAACGACTTGATGTCCTTGGAAGGGCAACGCCAACAGGGGCACCGCGCTTATGAGGCCGAGCACCGGGAAACCATGCGTATCAATCTGGATTACGCCTTGCCTTTCGGGAAAGGAGGCAAACTAGAGGCGGGCTACCAATATTATTCCTATCTGGAGGATGGTGATTACAATATGGAATGGTGGGACCCCGAGGGGCAGACGTTCTTTTGGCGTGACGATATCTACAACACGTTTTATTTTCAGGAAGGGGTAAATTCTATCTATACGATTCTCTCGCATACGTGGAAGAATCTAGAGGCGCAAGCGGGCGTTAGGGGAGAGCATACGCATACGGTCTTGCGAAGTTCCGTGGAGGGAGCGGACCGTACGAAAAACCGCTTTGAGTTCTTCCCATCGGTGCATTTAGGCTATACGTTCCCGAATGAGCATCGCTTATTAGCTTCTTATTCCCGTCGTACCACACGTCCGCAGCTTTTCTATATGGAGCCTTATATCACGTATCGCGACTTTTATACGGCCGAGATCGGTAATCCGGATATACGTCCGGAGTACATCAACTCCTTTGAATTGAATTACCGGAAGAATTTCGGGGAAAACACGGTATCCGCCACCGCCTTTCATCGGTATCGGAAAGATAAGATCGAGCGGTTACGCATTCCCTATTCAGCCGGTGTAACCTTAGACTCGATGTCAAACGTAGGACATGATTATTCAACAGGTATCGAGCTAAGTGTCAGCCTGCATCCGGTGCGCTGGTGGAATACCACGGTCAACGGAAACGTTTATCACTATAAGGTGAAGAACGAACAGGCCGCCGGTGGAAATACGACCTCTAGCACCAATTACGATATCCTATGGAATAACCTGTTTAATCTGGGGAAGTACACACGTATCCAATTGGATGGTAGTTTTGTAGGCCCTTCCGTAACGACGCAGGGCCGTACGGACGCTTATTGGTACGCGAACGTAGCCGTCCGTCAGCAACTATGTAACCGAAAACTAACCGCCACCTTAGCTTTCCGGGATATTTTCCGTTCCGCCAAATATATCAGCGATATCCAAACGGCAGATTTACGCTCCCTGACACGTATCAAACCCAAATATCCACAAATCACGTTGACGTTGAGTTGGACATTTAATAGTTTCAAGGCTAAATCCACCCAAGCGAAAGAAGATCGCTCGGAGATGTTCGAGGGTATAAAGCATTAGTATTATATCTTCGCGGTTATTATGCTATTTAATTCGATTGAATATTTGATTTATTTGCCAATCGTATTTTTACTGTATTGGCTTGTCTTCGGAAAGCGACTGCGACTACAGAATTTATTTGTAGTCGTAGTTAGTTATCTTTTTTACGGGTGGTGGGATTACCGGTTCTTGGTATTGATAGCCCTTACCTCTTTCTGTAGTTGGCTGAGTGGGATAGGAATAGAGGAAGTACGTACGAGGGCAGGGAAGATACCTCGCTGGTTCGATAAAGGTATCGTGGCTGCGAATGTCATATTTAACTTACTGATACTCTCTTTCTTCAAGTATTACGACTTTTTTGTGGATAGTTTGGTAGATGCTTTCTCTTATATAGGGATTTCATTGCACATCTCTACGCTTTCTCTCTTATTACCGGTCGGGATTAGTTTTTATACATTCCAAGCCTTAAGTTATACGATTGACGTGTATAGAGGTAAATTACCGGTAACAAGAGATATCGTTTCCTTTTTCGCATTTGTTAGTTTTTTCCCTCAGTTGGTGGCCGGTCCTATCGAACGGGCTACTAACCTGTTGATACAATTTGAGAGACCTCGCAGCTTCGAGTATAACGACGCTGTAGATGGGATACGACAAATGATGTGGGGGTTTTTCAAAAAAATCCTGATAGCCGATAATTGTGCCTTGGTCGTAGATGACATATTCGGGAACTATGGAAATTACCCGGCTAGTACTTTGCTATTGGGAGCCGTTTTGTTCTCATTCCAAATTTATGGAGATTTTTCCGGATATTCAGATATAGCTATAGGTACAGCCAAGTTGTTTGGGATACAGTTGAGGCAAAATTTCCGGTATCCCTATTTTTCTTTAGATATAGCCGAATTTTGGAGACGTTGGCATATCTCGTTGAATACTTGGTTCGTAGATTATGTATATATTCCCTTGGGAGGTAGCCATAATGGTTTCTTTAGACATATTCGGAATATCTTGATCATATTTTTCTTGAGCGGTCTTTGGCATGGAGCGAACTGGACATTTGTGGCTTGGGGTGTTTATCATGGTTTGCTATGTATAGCATTGTTGATACTAAAGAAATATGTAAAGATAAGGTTGATACCATCAAACGTTGTGTCTATGTTGGTTACATTTGGCTTCGTGGTGATCGGATGGATTCTATTTAGGGCTGAGAATATATCAATGGCATTCGATTATATATATGATCTGTTCTCCTCTTCTTTATTCCGTGTGCCTAAGGTAAGTGGGGCCAATAATGTTTCTGCTTTATTATCGCTTATTTTTATTGCTTGTATGCTGGTGGTCGAATGGATGAACCGGGAACGACCGTTTGGATTTGATATTAAGAAAATACGAAGTATATATATACGATATACTTTATATGCGATCCTCTTATTTTGTATATATTTCTTCGGAAATAACGCTTCTAGCTTTATTTATTTTCAATTCTAGCAAGTATGAAACCAACGCATAAACAAATAAAGAGTATGATAAGATTCCTGTTGTTTCTGGGGATCTTGTTGTTTTTGTTCAATCAGATCACTCCCTATCTCTATCGATTATTGCCTAACGACTACGTACGAACACGACTTATATGGAGTACGTTAAATAATCCGGAAGAGCGTCCGGATCTTGTCATTTTAGGTAATAGCCGCGGTATGAGTGGTGTGAACGGATACAAGTTAGAAGCAGAGTTACGAGGAAATCCCTGTGTATATAATCTTACCTCTACCGGTCAGAGATTGAGTGAGAGTGCCTTGTATTATTCCTATTTACCATCTTCTGTTCAAGTAGTTGTACAGTGTGTGGATTTAGATCAATTACGTGGCCCGATCGAATTGGATGATCCCAACCGGGTAGCTCTACATATGTATGGATATAAAATGGATGGTTTTACCTGTGAATTACTTCCTGCTTTAGAAAAAACTTTAAGTGAACCGAATTTATACTATAATTATGTGGCTCGAAATTGTTTATTCTCCGGCTTGACTACTTATCTGCGTAATAAGTTGGATGATGATGTTATCCCCGGAATTATAACCTCTGATTTACGTTATCCAAACTCTACGATGTCTGATAGAAATGAATCTGTCTATAAACGGAAAGTAGAAGAACAGAATGAAGAAAATAAATTCGAGGCATATCAAATCACTCCTGAATGGAAAAGGTTAATAGAGCGTTCCTCCGTTTATTTTAGGGATAGGGGTATTATTTATTGTCTGGTTGTCATGCCGTATAACCCGGATATAACAGCTTTTACAGTAGCGGAGAAACAACGAGCTTTGCGAATGTTTACTCAAATGTTTGATTCTATCCTTATCGTCGACTGTATGGATCTATTGGATACGTCGGATTTTTATGACGCTATCCATCCGAACCGGAAAGGAGCGGAGAAGATAACAGATCAGATCATCCGGTCATTGCGTTCTTCTAGGCTTTCTTTTTAGGATGATATAAACAGGGTTTCTCTATGTATTTCCAGGATAACATACCCAATCCGGTGCTAAGGATAGTGGTAAGAGCCAATGTCAATATCAAGCTATACCGATCAAGTCCGTAATGAATGAATATTTGGATGATCGGGAAATGAATCAAGAAGATACCATACGAGAAATTTCCCATCCGATTGAATACATGTAACCACTTGAATCCATAAGCTACCGTGATAATGATAGAGGCTAGAGCGATAGGCTCGAAAATACTCAGCAGCAGATACTCTCTACCCAATAAAAGAAATAGGCTGACAGGGAACAAATATCTCATATATTTTCGAAAAATAGGGAAATAGGCAAGTATGATAATACCAGAACAAAAGTACATCATTTGTCCGGGGAATTGTCTTTTCATGAATTCATAAATAGGGTTGTGTGTCATATCATCTAAATAATTACACGTTGTCGAGTAGATGAAAGATAAGATATAAATAAGAAGTAGGCATACTAATTTGTTATATCTTTTCAGTAACCAATAGATAATGGGTATGGTGATATATAGCATGAATTCAACCTTGATAGTCCATAAAGACCCATTCATCGCTTGTAAAGGATTGGTATCGAATACGCCGGGTAAATCCGGCGATAAAAAGTTAAATGTAAGTAAATTACAGATAAGATAGGTGTATAAGCTAGAAGAGGTGAGGTATTCCCTGCAGGATAAGGAAGTAAGGAATAATCCTATTAAGGCACATAATAAAATAGTCAAGCTGTAGGCGGGCATAATACGTTGAATACGTTTACGGAAAAAAATCCGGGTATTAGGCGTACGTAAGAAGCTAAACATAACAAGAAATCCACTAATAATAAAGAAACCTTTCACTCGAAATCCTCCGCTAACAAACCAAAAAGGATCTGTCTCTGTCAGTGTGCTGAAATGGTTGAACATGACAGAATACGCAAGAAAGAAGCGAATAAAATCAAAATTATTCGCTTCTTTTACTTGATTTATTAATCTGGAGTTGAGTAAAACTTTCTCTGATTGATTCATTGTTCTATTTGACTACAATGATTTTTGTTACAACGCTCTCTGAGGCTTCCTCTGTGGAAGCTAGTACAAGATATACGCCTGTCGCTACACGTGATCCGTTTGCGTTCCGGCAATTCCAGATAGCTTGCCCCCCCAAGGATTTAGTTTGATAAATAATATTTCCGTTTAAATCCGTGATTTTTACATTCGAATTATCCATTAATCCTACAATCGTTACTTTATCCATATGTTCGGGACGTACCGGATTAGGATATGCGTAGATCTCCGAGTAATCAGATTTACCTTCCGAAGCTTCTCCTTGATAGGAATTTAGTCCTTTATCGGTACCGATAAAAACCTCACCGGTCTTATCGTTTATCTCTATATCGTATATGTTATCGGAAAGGAGCGGGCTATTGGTCGTATTAAATTGATAAACGATTGTCTCATTATCATTATCTAGAACATAGACGCCATTTCCTTTGGTTCCAATCCATTTTCGATTACCTGCGTCTACTTTTAGGGTCGTGACAACAACGTTATCTAAGAAATAAGCGAGATTGCCAGTTTCCTCATTGGTATATTTTACCCTTGTACAACGTGTAGCGGCTTTATCCTCAGCGGAAGAGATCCTAGGTTTAGTGAAATATACGGCCCCCCGATTCGTACCAACCCAGATATATCCATCCTTATCCTCGGCTACGCATGTATAATTACTAGGAGTCAATTCTTTTCCGTCGGTATCAATAAGTGTAGTAAACTCATACGAGAAAACTTCGTCTAAAGACTCGCTATTCGGTATCATTACAAGTTTAGGGGTGTTACGAGGCACATAAATCCATTTGTCGTTCGTGGAGGTTATAAGTATATCGTTTATTGTATAGACTCCTCTAAGTTGCTCGATATCCAAACGATGCCATGCTCCTGCTTTGTCAAGAACAAGTACCGCATGGTTAACTTCTGAGCTTGTCATCCACAAATTTCCATTTTTATCAAAGGCCAGTCCATCTATATAACAATAACCGGACCCATAGCCTCCCGCAGTTTCTTTAAAGGCATTCTTTTCATTGTATGACTGGACAGGAGTTCCATTCTTATATTGGATAACGCCATCACCCATGGAAGAGGCGTATACGATCTCATCATTAGAATCGTCGGTCGTTACGGCTATACTTGTATAGTCTCGTGGATTTCTTGGTAAATTGAGTTTCTTTTGGGCTTCTTTAGGATCGATAAAAGACCATTTATCATAATCGTATGTAAGAATATAACCTCCTTTGTCGAAGCGCTTACCATTTAGGAGGTCTTTACCTCCTATGATCATATATACTTTATCATTTTTACAAACAATATCGAATGCGCTATTGCTGTAAGGTCCGTCTAAAATGATAGGTTCATTAAGAGCCTCAAAACTATTTGAGCCTTTCCGTTGGATAGAACGTAGCCCTTTGCTTCCTTCCGCTATCCAATATTTGTCTGTTTGATAGGTACTGATATCATTGATACTTAAGTTTATTTGGTCAAACTTTTGCGTATCGGATACGATGAAAACCCTTGAGTTATCTATACATGCTAATTTTTCGCCTATTACTTTCATGTATTTTAGGGTTGAGCTATTTATTATTCGGGAAAGCTCTCCATTGTTTTCATAGAAGATACCTTGCTGACTGACCAAGTAGAACAAAGTATTCTTGAATGAAGCGATAGCTGAGATCGTATGACTATCGGAAAGGTTTGATAATCCATAGGGCTTCCAGTTTGCCTTATCCAGTAGGTTTTCTTTTAATGAGGCGTATATAATCCCCGAAGATACTTCTGCCTTATTGGTTGTAGAGGCATATATATTGCCATTCTGTATGGCACACGATGTTATATTTAAGGAAAGCTTGTAGGTATCCTTTATTTCCTTTTTGGCCATATTGACCACGACGATACCAAATGCTGTCGATAAATAGGCATATTCATCATGTACCAATACTGAATTGATTTGTTTGTCTCTTATGGACGTACTGGTCGACAGATAAGGTAGATTTGTCGCCACTCCTCCCTCAAGTATATCTATATTTGAATTATCATAGATAATAAGGAGTGATTTTGTTTGTTTATTATAGCGGATCAAAGAAATCGTATTATCATTTAATCCGTTTCCTTTATAATATTGCTTAATACTATTATCATCTTTTCCATACGTATAAAGAGATCCTTCCGCTACCACAAATACTTGGTCGTTCGATTCCTCTACGCTGTTTGTGTTATTGTAAGAAAGATACGTTTTCCATCCGGTTGTATTAAAATTAGCGGCTAATACAGTGAATGAAAAGAATGAAAATAGAATGATAGTAAGTATATGTCTCATATTAACAATTGTAATCAGATAAAAATGATGTTAACTTCATGACGGCTTTCGCACGATGGCTGATCTGGTTTTTTGTATCGTTACCCATCTCGGCGAAAGTTTGTGTATAGGTATCAGGCATGAATATAGGATCGTATCCAAATCCGCTATCTCCGCGTTTTTCGGTAGTAATAGAGCCATTTACGATACCATCGAAGGTATATTCTTTTCCGTCAAGGACTAGAGCTATGACCGTGCGGAAACGTGCTTTTCTGTTTTCTTTATGATTCATTTCGGACAACAGCTTGTTCATATTAGCTTCCGAGTCGTGCCCTGTTCCTGCGTAACGAGCCGAATAGACTCCCGGAGCATTATTCAATACCTCGACTTCTAATCCCGTGTCGTCAGCGAAACAATCATATCCGAATTTCTCCTTGATATAGCGGGCTTTTAGCAAAGCATTTCCCTCTAAGGTATCTGCCGTCTCGGGGATATCGTCATGGCAATCGATATCGGATAAACTTATGATTTCCGCGTATCCGGCGGTTATCTTGCGGACCTCGTCCAGTTTGTGTTGATTATTTGTCGCGAATACAAGTTTCATATTTCGTAATCTATTAAATAAGAAAGCATTTCTATACGGTAGATATATAACGTATGGAAATGCTTTAAATTGTTTGTATATTCTTTTTTAAGTCTTTATCTGATCGAACCCCTCACCATATACCCCTCGGACGATGCTTTGGGAGATGAACGCTTGGTGGTCTATCCGCTTCACGATCCGGAAGATGGAGACGGATTCGGATTTCTTGGCGAGTAGTACGACTACCTTGACGGGTTTGCGGGAATAACCGCCCTCGCCGTCCAGTATCGTGCAGCCACGGCCTAAGTCATGGATGATGCGATCCGCTATCTCGTCGTACTTCTGGGAGAAGATGAGGAATTGTACGGATTGGCGGTTACCGTTCAATACCATGTCGAGAACGTAATTGCTTATGACCATCTCCACGAAACCGAAAACGATCTTGTCCACGTTATGGAACAGGAAGAAAGAGGAACTGATGATGAAGAAATCGCAAAACAGAAGGATACGTCCGATCGATATATTCTTATATTTATTGATTACCGCACCGATAATATCCGTACCTCCGGTACTACCGTTCGCCGAGAATACCAATCCTAGTCCGGCACCACACATGAACGCTCCGATTATGATAGCCATAAACGGCTGGTCGTGCAGTATAGGTTGTCCTTTCAGCAGCCACTCGAAGAGAGAGAGAGAAGCCGAGAGTGAGAAAACTCCGAAAATAGTTTTTATCAAGAATTTTAGACCAAGGATCTTTAAGGCTACCACCAACAAGGCTACGTTGATGACAAAATAAGATACGGATACCGGGATCAATCCATTGGAGGCAAAGAAGATCAACGCACAGATACCACTTACCCCACCTGTCACGATCTCGTTGGAAAGGATAAAGGCGTTGAATCCGAATCCGTATAATAAAGTTCCGAACAGGATCATTAGATAATCCTGTACGGAAAAATAGATTTTTGTGAGTTTTAAGTTCATCCCACTACGATATTAACGATTTTGCCGGGAACGACAATTACCTTCTTAACGGTCTTGCCTTCCATCCACTTCGCTGAGTTCTCATGGCTCAAGGCCGCCTTCTCAGCGTCTTCACGGGAGATATCTGCCGGAAGTTCGAGGTTGAAACGGGCTTTACCATTGAATGAGATGACGTAGGTAACTGATTTTTCTACCAGATACTCTTCGTTATGTTCCGGCCACTGGGCATCGCAGATGGTCGTATCATGTCCTAATTGATGCCATAGCTCTTCCGTGATGTGGGGAGCGAACGGAGCCAATAAGATGATCAGCGGCTCCAAGATGGCGCGCTTGCTGCATTTTAAGCTCGTTAACTCGTTCACGCAAATCATGAAGGCGCTAATGGACGTGTTGTATGAGAAATGCTCGATGTCGAACGTTACTTTCTTGATCAGCTTATGCAAGGATTTCAATTCGTCGGCCGTAGGCTCGGCATCGGTAACTTGCAGGGTATCCGTATTGCCGAAGAACAAACCCCAAAGCTTCTTTAAGAAACGGTGTACGCCGTCGATACCGTTTGTATCCCAAGGCTTGGATTGCTCCAACGGGCCTAGGAACATCTCGTACAAACGTAGGGTATCGGCACCATATTTCTCAACGATCATATCCGGGTTCACTACGTTGAACATGGATTTGGACATCTTCTCGACCGCCCATCCGCAGATATATTTACCATCTTCCAATACGAACTCCGCGTCGTTGTATTCCGGACGCCAGTTCTTGAAAGCCTCTATATCCAACAGATCGTTAGATACGATATTTACGTCTACATGGATAGGGGTGACCTCGTATTGGTTTTTCAAGTTCAAGGAAACGAATTTATTGGTTCCGTTGATGCGGTACACGAAGTTCGACCGTCCTTGGATCATACCTTGGTTGATCAATTTCTTGAACGGCTCTTCCTCGCAAACGATACCCAAGTCGAATAAGAACTTATTCCAGAAACGGCTGTAGATCAAGTGGCCGGTAGCGTGTTCCGTACCACCGATATATAAATCCACGTTTCTCCAATATTCATCCACGTCTTTAGCGACCAAGGCTTTATCATTACGTGGGTCCATATAGCGCAAATAATAAGCGGAAGAACCGGCGAAGCCCGGCATCGTACAAAGCTCCAGCGGGAAGATCGTCTGGTTATCGATCTTTGATACCTCGGTGACTTTTTGGTTTACCGTGTCCCAAGCCCATTTAACGGCGTGTCCTAATGGAGGCTCGCCCGTCTCGGTAGGCAAGAATTTATCTACTTCCGGCAGTAACAGGGGCAGACATTCTTCCGGCAACATCTGAGGCATGCCATCGGCGTCGTAATATACCGGGAACGGTTCGCCCCAATAACGCTGGCGGCTGAAAATAGCGTCGCGCAAGCGGTAGTTTATCTTCACACGTCCCAAATCGTGATCTTTTACGTATTTCTTGGTAGCGGCTATCGCTTCCTTGATCGTCAGTCCGTTCAAGGAAAGATCGCAATAAGGAGTAACGCCGGCTCTCGGAGAATTGCATACGATACCTTCCTTGGCATCGAAACTTTCCTCGCTTACGTCGCAACCTTCCACCAAGGGGCGGATTTCCAGTCCGAAATGCTTTGCGAAAGCGTAGTCGCGGCTATCGTGCGCCGGAACCGCCATAATTGCTCCCGTACCGTAGCCGGCCAATACATAGTCGCTGATCCAGATGGGAACCGCCTCGCCCGTAAACGGGTTAATAGCGTAGGAACCACTGAATACACCGGTTACCTGACGGTCGGCGATGCGCTCGCGCTCGGTACGTTTCTTGGTACGATCTAGGTAAGCGTCTACTTCCGCTTTTTGGTCTGCCGTAGTTAATTGTTGAACCAATTCGCTTTCCGGAGCTAATACCATGAAGGTAACACCAAACATCGTATCGGCACGGGTCGTAAAGATCGTGAATTCCCTGTCGCTGTCTTTTACCTTGAAGCGAACCTCGGCACCTTCGCTGCGTCCGATCCAGTTCTTTTGGGTCTCTTTCAAGGAATCCGTCCAGTCGATCGTATCCAACCCGTCCAACAGGCGTTGCGCGTAAGCGGATACACGTAAGCACCATTGGCGCATTATTTTTTGTTCTACCGGATAGCCTCCACGCTCGGAAACACCGTTCACGACCTCATCATTCGCTAATACAGTACCCAAGGCGGCACACCAGTTTACCATGGTTTCGCCACGATAAGCGATCCGGTAGTTGAGTAATATCTCTTGTTTTTCTTTATCGCTCTTGGCTTTCCATTCCTCGGCGGTGAAACTTAGTTCCTCTCCGCAAGCTACGTTCAGACCTTCCGTACCACTGGTCTCGAAAGCCTGTATCAACTCGCTGATCGGGCGGGCTTGCTTCTCGTCGTTGCAGTAGTAGCTGTTGAACATCCGGATGAAGGCCCATTGCGTCCATTTGTAATATTCAGGATCGCAGGTACGGATCTCACGGCTCCAATCGTAGCAGAAACCGATCTTTTCCAATTGCTCCCGATAACGGGCTATATTATTCTTTGTCGTGATCTCCGGATGTTGTCCGGTTTGGATGGCGTATTGCTCGGCGGGTAGTCCGTAAGCGTCGTAACCCATCGGGTGCAATACGTTGAAACCTTGCAAACGTTTGAAACGCGAATAAATATCAGAAGCTATATAACCGAGCGGGTGGCCAACGTGTAATCCCGCACCGGAAGGATAGGGGAACATGTCCAATACATAGTATTTAGGCTTATTCGTGTCTTTTTCGACTTTATAAACCTTTTCGGCAATCCAGTAGTCGTGCCACTTCTTCTCAATCTCTCTGAAATTGTACTCCATGATCGTTTATCGTTTTTGTATCGTTTTCTATTTAAGGCCACAAAGTTAGTGAATTTATTTATTTTATATGAGTTATTTACATGAACTGTTTATTTCACGTAACCAATCCGGGGGCGAGATTGATTCTCGGTTCTTTTCGCTTGTAACTCAGCGAGTGACAGATTGATTAGCTCAAGTTGCGTACGGGTATCTTCGTTGATGTCGTTGTAATCGGCAAATGCTTCTTCGATATACGCTTTGAGTTCCTTTACTTCTTGTTGGAGTTCAAGCAAAGGGGAGGAAGAACTTATTATTTGTCGTATGCCGACGAAAGCACGCATGATAGAGATATTGACTTTAATGGCTGTATCGGATCTGAGTACAGAAGAAAGCATTGCTATACCTTGCTCCGTGAAAGCGAATGGAGCATATTGGTTACCTCCTTTCTTTGAGATGCCAATTTGGCATACCATATTGTTTTTCAAGTTGTTAAATTCTTGAATTGTTAATGTGAACATAAAATCATCAGGAAAGCGTTCTATGTTTCGTCTGACCGCACGTTTCAATTGGGCGGTTTCCGTTCCATACATTTCCGCCAGATCAAAATCCAGCATGACTTTTTGCCCTCTGATCTCATAAATCTTGTTTTGTATCGCTTGTAATTCCATAGTATAAGAACTTATTAGTTTACTTTATTTGATATAACCAATTTTAGGTCTTTTAGCATTGTTCTTTTTCTTTGTAGCCAGTTCGGAAAGGGCTATGTAAATATTATCCAAAGACTTTTGGGTGTCTTCACTGAGATCATTGATAGCGCAAAGGGTTTCCTCATTAGCCATTTCAAGAGATTTGATACGTTCTTGTAGTTCTTTAATTTCGATGGAACTAGTGATAGTTTGTAAGGTATAATTCCGGATAGCGACAAAGGCTCTCATAATGTTTCTGTTGATTTCTATGGCAGTTTTAGAATTTAGCACACTACTAAGCATAGCCACCCCTAATTCCGTGAAAGCAAAAGGCTTATATTTGAAATTACTACCTCTTCCTTTGTTCAAGATACCAAATTGGCATCTTGAAAGTTCCTCCTTGGTTAACTCAAACATGAAATCATCTCCTTCAAAGCGTTCTATATTACGTCTGACCGCACGTTTCAATTGGGCAGTTTCCGTTCCATACATTTCCGCCAGATCAAAATCCAGCATGACTTTTTGCCCTCTGATCTCGTGAATCTTGTTTTGTATCGTTTGTAATTCCATAGTAAAGATTTTAGTTTAATATTATGTTCGCAAAGGTTTGTAAAATAATTGAGATAAGCAATAAGCTAGTTGGATATTAATGATTGGTTGCATTTGTAAGTTGTACAATGAGTTATTGCTGATCCGGCTTATTGTCTATTTTTTATGTGTTCTTATTTTCCTTATAAGATTTCCGGGAAAAACACGTACGTGATTTATGAAAAACACGTACGACTTTTCGGAAAAACATGTACGTGTTTTCCGGAAAACATGATGATGTTTTTATATCACTGATATTCATGTATATATAACTTGATACCTTTGCATGGACTTATTGTGTGTTTTTTCTTCTTGTATTTGTTATTTTGTTGTTCTATCGTTTGTTTATGAATTAAAAATATTTAATTTTGCTTATCTATAATAAAGGATGAAGTCATTTATATATATACTATTAACTTCCTTGACTTTCCTTGTGGTAGGATGCCAAAATGAATCTGAGGAAATCCGTTTGATCAATCAGGCGGAACGCCTGTTTGATGCCTATCCGGATAGCGTAATCACTACATTGGATTCCATTCCGCTCCCGGAAGAGATGAGTCCCCGTCTGATAGCCCGTTGGTGTATGTTGTACGCACGTGCCGCCGATAAAATAGAGGACGAAATGCCTTATACGAACCAGCTTGAGATCGCCTTGAAATACTATCAAAAGAAAAAGATGCGGGAAGAGGAGGCTGAGATCGGCTTTTATCTGGGGCGTTCGTATGTGGAGGATAAGGAGTACGAGAAGGCAATGAGGGCTTACTCTGATGCGCTGGAGGTAGCGTTGGCGATTAAGGATTATAATCGTGCCGGGTATATTTGTAGTTATATGGCGGATTTGTATGAGGTAGATGAGCGTTTTATGTTATCCGCTAAAAGGTATCAGGAAAGTGGTGGATATTTTCGGTTAGCAAATAATATCAAAAGTTATATACGTGCATTTGTAAATGAGGGAAATATCTATATGATCGCTGATTCAAGCCATTTAGCTCTGACACCATTGAAACAAGCTGAAGCGATAATGGATTCTTTAAGTATGAATGAGGTTAAGGAGTATGTGTACAATGGTTTAGCTAATACATATAGTGCTTTAGAAAATTATGACTTGGCTGAATACTATGTATTACAATGTATAGAGATAGACTCGGAAAATGTAGCCTCATATTATTTGTTATTGGTTGATATTGAGGAAAAGCGAGGCAATTTAGATAAGGCGGAATATTACCTTCATAAGGTTCGTAATATATCTACTCATAATAGATTCATACCAGCTTCTATAGCTTATTATTCTTATATGATAAAAAGAGGACAAGGTGATTTGCAAAGTGCTTTGAATGATTATGAAAAATATGTTGAAGTAGAAGATTCTCTTATAAACGTAAGTAAATCTGTAGATATATATGATGCAGAGCAAAAATATGAGCGTTTGAAATTGCACAATGAAAATATAGAATTGGTTTTAAAGAATCAAAAGAGCTATCTGTTTATATTGCTTTTATTATTTGCTATTGCTTTACTTGTCATTTTCTATTTAATGGCATTGAGACGAAAAAATAGATCACTATTGAAACAACAAGAGGAAATAAATGATTTAAATCAAAATATATATCATTTGTCTATAGAATTGCGTGAGAAAGAAGAGCAATTGAAGTTGCAAGAAAATTCATTACATCTAGCAAAGGAGGAATTAGTATCCTATGAAAATATAAAAAAAGAAGTAGAGGATTTGAGACATAGATTAATCAATTTAAGAGAAATAAAGATTTTAAACTCTAGCTTAGCTCAAAAAATAAAGAAGATGTCTCAAACGGTTTGGTCAAAAGCTTCACAAGCGGTAATCGATGAGAAGATGTGGATTGATATAGAAGTGTTGATGGTGGAGGTATATCCTGATATTGTAAAGGCATTGAGAGACGCAGACCTATCTTTTTCGGAAATGCACCTTTGTTTTCTTACCTTATTCAAATTAGATACGAAAGCCATGTCCATACTTTTGAATATCAAGCCAACTTCCGTAGACAAAACACGCTTGCGGGTACGGAAAAAGTTACATTGGGAAGGCAAGAAAGATTTCTATGAGTCGCTTATCCATATTTAACCTGTTTAGCCTGTTATAGACTCTGTTTAGATACAATTTTAGCGTTTTGTCCATCTATGTATTGGTTTACTTATTTGATTATTAAATAATTGTCTATTTTTTGCTTGTCCATACGTTCTTGAAGGTTTTGTACTCTTTATGTCATATGAACTCTCTATTTTTGCAGTCGTAAACAATAACGAAAAAAGAGAGTGTATATGAAAAATTTAAGAGGGCTACTGGCCGTTTTATTTATGATTTTTATTTGTATATCATCATTTGCGCGTCGTGTTCCTTTGCATGGAAAAGGTACATTAGGTGATAAAAAAAAGCGATCTATTAGTTTAGATGTACCTATAATAGCTGATATCGATGAAACCTCAAAAGTTTTATCCTTGGAGTTTTTGGAATATCTAGGAGAGGTACGAGTATCTGTTACAGACACTAATGGAAATATTGTTTATGAGGAAATGATAGATACACAAAATGTTTCTTCTAGTATTATCTCATTAGATGAATGTACTTCTGGATCTTATGGACTTTATATATCAGATTCAGAAAATTATGCAGAAGGTTTTTTTAATTTATAAATAATTTAAATTTTAGAAGTATGGACAAAAAGACAGTGCTTTTAGCATCTGCATGTACTTTATTAATGATGTCATGTAGTAATGATGCGGAGTTGATTAAGGTTGCTGAAACGACAGGATTACAAACGAAGGCTTTTGTTGGTGAAGCAGATTTCCAAATTGTAGATTATGCGGGAGATAAATGTATTCAGTTCAAGAATGATTCCGTATTTAATGCGATGCTTTGGGAGATGAATGATATGTCAGAAGAAGAGATAAATAATATTTTCTCGGGAGCTGGTTTCGTAAGTCAATGGCAACTTATGCAAGAAGCAGATCAAGAACAGGAGCTTATTGTAGACAATTATGAGAAAGATCTTAGCCAACCTTGGCCTGCTCATCAAATTAAAGAATTCAAACAAAAATATGATGATATTTTCATGTTTGAACCTTATGATTCTACAGATTTTATTGCGCATTATAAATTAAAAGGTTCCACGTATAGTCCTTTTGTAAATAGGCAGGGATTGTTTTTAATTGGAGATAGTGTTGTGCATGCTTCTGTGTATGAATCTTTAGAGGAATATTTCGGATCAGGAATATCATTGTATGGTAGTAATGGAGCCACAACTGAATCTGATATAAATTGTGCTGAAATTAAATATCAAATACCCGGTGGTGATTATGTAAAAGCAAGAGCAATTCCTAAATTTGCAGGTTCTCAGATGATATTTAATCAAGAATATCGAGTAGTAAGTTGTGAAATACTTAGTCAGAAAAAGAAGGTGATGTGGAAAAAACACCATGCAGATGTGTATTTAGACTATAGAGTGAAAGGGTCTGGTGTAGGTTTTGGTGCTACAAATCCTAGCAACGGGCAATTTTTGAGTTATAATGACCAACCTCTTAAACTAAAATATGCAGCTTATGGTAAAAATACAATTAATTTAGGTATTTGTGGTAAAAATGCCTATTCACCTCTTTGGGTACTTAATGGAACTTTGGAAATCAAAGCCGATGACATTCCATTTAAGGGTTATTCGTCAATAAAACTAAGAGAAGGATAAATATTAATACGATGAAAAAAGTTTTATTTTTATTATTGTTAATAACAACTTCAGCCTTTGCTCAAGTTGAGCATGGCTTATTAGTAGGTGTCGGTGTTGGATTTCCTTTGCAGGACGATTGGAAACAAACTACTTGGGGTGATAAATCGAATTTGGATTATCGGAACGATTATAAATTGAATAGTATGATCGGTTATCGCTTCCGATTCCTTCCGGAACAGAAATTCTTCTATGACTTGGATATGACGATGGGATTCCAAAAAATGGAAACTGTCAAGTCTTCTCGTTATCTTTCTTACGAAGGTATGGAAGATGGTTCACATATATTCAAGGGAGGTACTGAGACGATTGATGAATTTGTGATGCCTATCTCCGTAGCCGCTAGTTGGAATTGGCGTTTTACCAAGAAATTCCATTTAGGTGTCGGTATCGCTCCTACGCTTTATGTACAGCCACAAGCCGTGTTTGATCTGTCCGTGATGGCGAAGGTGGGATATCGTTTAAGCAAGCATTGTGAGTTCGGCCTTTCTTATCAGTATGGCTGTTTCAATACCTTGAAGCATTTCAATAACGGACCGGCTAATGGCCGTCGTGGACATCTTTCGGATTTGATGCTCTCTGTATATGTTCCTTTTGTTTTGAAATGATAGAATAATAAAATATAGAAACACATAATGTTTTATTTGGAACCAAAACAAAGATGAATAACTGCCTATAAGAAAAGAGTACGTGAAAAAGAGCCATGTGTAGAGAGATAATTCTATGCATGGCTTTTGCTTGTATATGATGTATAAATTTTGAATAATTATTGAGGCCTTTTTGCATTTTTTGTTTGCGATATTGTCTCTTTCGTGATTAAGAACTATCTTTGACAAACTATTCAATATAAGGCTAATGCAAAAAAAATGAAAGCTTTAGGTATTGACTCTGGAATAATTTGGTAAGTCACGGGCCTTGAACCGGGGGAATAGGATTGAAAGTAGAATATTATAATAGTTAGGGATATGCGTATTGTTGCCTTTTTTAGTGCTATTGCCGTAATTATTCTGCTATTGGCAGGATGTGGACATGAGAAATCAAATAATTCTCAAGTTGTTAATTTAGTTCAACTTGGTGGGATAGAGTATCCTGAGTTTACTGAAAATAGTGTAATACAACTCAAAAAGTCAGATTTCCCCAAAGGAGAGATCCGCTCTATCCAAAAAATTCCGCTTGATTTGATGATAGAGAACAGGGAGATAGAATTGTTTATCAAAGGAGACTATCTTATTATTAAACATCTTGAGATGAGAGAAGGAGCCTATCTTTTGCATGTGGTCTCTTTACTCGACTATAAGGTGATAGCTCAGTTGGCTCCTTTCGGTGAAGGGCCAAATGAATTTATGGATATACGTGTAATCCCTACTAAGGAAACAGATAAACTTTGTTATATATGGAACATCTATAATAACCAGCTTTTTACTTTATCTACTGCTTTTGAGTTGGAGGAATATGATCAACTGTATGAAATTCAAGGGAACAGAGTCTTATTCGGTGCTCCTTTATATATAGGAGATGGTAAGATGCAGGTCACTTTAGGTTCAAATAATGGAATGGGAATAGGATGGGTAAGCGTGAATGATTCTACGGTGAAAGGAACCGTACCTTTCCATTTTGCGAAAGATGCCAGTGGCTTTTTTTATATGGGACAGTTGGGGTATAGTTTTTTTAGGAAGCGCGAGGCGTTCGCTTTTCTCTATCATGACCGGATCGCTTTCTTCGACTTTGACGGCAATCATGTAAAGATGTGTCAATTCGGAGATAAAACCTTACGGACTACCTCTTCGCCGGATAATCCGATCTGTTATTATAGTTGTTTTGCGAGTGATAAGTATGTTTATGCCACTTACCGGGAATCAGAAAATGATAAGGACGATACGAATCCCTTGTATCTGGAGCAATTTGATTGGGATGGGAATCCGGTAGCTCGTTATTTGTTACCCAAAGGAAGAGGCCTATACACTGGATGTGCGACAGAAGATAATTCGATAATCTATATGGTAGATTATTATGAGGACAATTTCCTGCATAAGATTGTTTTGAGCAAAGACTAATAAATTCTAGTGCTTTTCCCGTGATTTTTGTAGATTTGCGATTCTTTTGATAAAAAAATAGTATATTGCAAGGATCGGAAATGAAAAGAGGTGGAAAGGATATTGAATCGTTGGATAGCTTACGGGTCTTGTCCCTGTTCTCTGGATGTGGGGGCATGGATTTAGGATTCGAGGGGGATTTTATATGTCATCGTAAGTCTATATCTCCTCAAAGTACGTGGGTTCAAGAGGTTATTGATGAACACTGGGTTCGTTTACAGAAGAATCGTTTTCGAACGGTCTTTGCGAATGATATATTGAAAGAGGCACAAACCGCTTGGCTTCAATATATGGATCGATTCGGATATGATAAAAACGTTTATAATACAAAGAGTATCGTAGACTTGGTGAAAGAGCATCGAGCGGGGAAAAAAGTTTTCCCTAAAAATATAGATGTCGTCACGGGAGGTTTTCCTTGCCAGGATTTCAGTGTCTCTGGTAAACGTCTGGGATTTGAGTCGAATAAGGATCATACCGGGAAATTGCGTGAGGACGATGAGGCCTCGGAAGAGACGAGGGGTAAACTTTACTATTGGATGAAGCAGGTGATCGATATTACGAGACCCAAGATATTTATCGCGGAGAACGTGAAGGGACTGGTGAATCTGGGAGACGTGAAAAGTATTATTCAGAGAGACTTCGCCCATGCGGCTGGGGATGGATATATTGTTTTAGATCCTCAAGTTTTACATGCGGGCAATTATGGGGTTCCGGAGTCTAGAGAGCGTGTGATTTTTATCGGGATACGTAAGTCCGCGTTAAAGGTTAAGGCTTTAAGAGCGCTTCAAGAGGAGAAGATACCCAAAGCTTACGATCCTTATCCGAGTCCGACACATGCTTGCACCGTGGAAGATAAGAAACTATTGCCACCGGTGGTTTGTCGGGATGTATTTGTAGGATTGGAGGAACCGGATAGGACAGACGATCTGTCCCAGCGGTATTATTCACAGGCGAAATATATGGGAGCTCATTGTCAAGGTCAAAAGGAGATCGCGTTGGATAATATTGGCCCGACGATTCGTTCCGAGCATCATGGAAATATAGAATACCGTCGTTTATCCCGGGAGCATGGGGGCGTTATTACGGAAGAATTAGACGCCGGGTTACAAGAACGTCGCTTAACTCCTCGAGAATGTGCTTTGATACAGACGTTTCCGCCGGATTATACGTTTGTCTCCCATAAAAAGAACAGTACACGTTTTGAGTTAAGTGCCTCAGGCGCTTATAAAGTGATCGGTAACGCGGTTCCTCCGGTATTAGCGTATCATATAGCGAATCGCATACAGACTTTATGGCCGTTGTATTTTAAAAAGAGATAATTATATCGGAATTCCGTCCAGAACTTATGTTGCCTAACCGATATGAGGTCTGGCTTAATGATATTTGGAAACTTATATCTCCGCAAACGGCTTAGCGACTTGTATATGGAATTAGTAGGGGATTGAGACGATTGATTTAGAACTAATAGCGAATCAGAAGGGTTATACAAATACGTAACATTAAAGTTTAAAGCTATGAAGTTTTTTATTGACACGGCGAATCTGGACCAGATCCGGGAAGCGAATGAATTGGGAGTATTGGATGGCGTGACGACTAATCCGTCCTTAATGGCGAAAGAGGGAATCCGGGGGGTGGAAAATCAACGGAAACACTATTTGGAAATTTGCGAGATCGTGGGCGGGGATGTAAGCGCCGAGGTAATCGCTACCGACTTAGAGGGCATGATAAAAGAAGGGGAGGAGTTGGCCGCTTTACATCCCAATATAGTCGTTAAAGTACCTTGTATCGAAGCGGGGATTAAAGCGATAAAATATTTCACCAGAAAAGGCATTCGTACGAATTGTACGCTGGTTTTCTCTGTCGGTCAGGCGTTATTGGCGGCTAAGGCCGGGGCTACGTATGTATCGCCGTTCGTCGGGCGTTTGGATGATATCGCCAGCGACGGGATAGAGCTGGTACGTAAGATCGTGGAAATGTGTGATTATTATGATTATGATACCCAAGTTTTAGCGGCTTCTATCCGTAGCACCCAGCATATCATCCAATGCGTGGAGGCTGGGGCGGATGTGGCTACTTGTCCTTTGTCCGCCATTAAAGGCTTATTGAAACACCCGTTAACGGATAGTGGGCTGGCTACTTTTCTAGCGGATTATAAGAAAGTAAACGGATAGAAAAAAAATAGTACCTTTGTGCGGATTAATTCGTAAACGCATTTAAAAGATTACTATCGTGGCAAAAGTTGTGGAAACCCCTTTGATGAAGCAGTATTTCGATATAAAAGCGAAACATCCGGACGCTATCCTTTTATTCCGGGTTGGAGACTTTTACGAGATGTATGGCGAGGACGCCGTGATTGGCGCAGAAATACTGGGTATCGTACAGACCAAACGTGCGAATGGCGTAGGGCAGCATGTTGAGATGGCGGGATTTCCACATCATGCCTTGGATTCTTATCTGCCGAAATTGGTGCGGGCCGGTAAGCGTGTGGCTATTTGTGATCAGCTGGAAGACCCTAAATTGACTAAGAAATTGGTGAAGCGGGGAATTACGGAATTGGTGACTCCCGGTGTTTCCATCAATGATAATATACTGAATCATAAAGAGAATAATTTCTTGGCCTCTATCCATTTCGCCAAGGAGGTATGTGGTATCTCTTTCTTGGATATCTCTACCGGCGAGTTCATGACGGCGGAGGGTTCTATTGACTATATCGACAAATTACTCAATAATTTTTCCCCGAAGGAAGTGTTGATCGAACGGGGAAACAAGAAACGTTTCGAGGAGGCTTTCGGTCCTCGTTTCTTTATCTTTGAGCTGGATGATTGGATCTTTACGACCTCGGCCGCCGAGGATCGCCTGTTGAAGCATTTCGAGACGAAGAACTTGAAGGGTTTTGGCGTACAACACTTGAAATTAGGTATTATCGCTTCCGGGGCGATTCTGTATTATCTGGACCAGACCCAGCATACGCATATTTCCCATATCACCGCTTTATCCCGTATCGAGGAGGATCGATACGTCCGCTTGGATAAGTTTACGGTACGCAGCTTGGAACTGGTGGGTACGATGAACGATGAGGGAACGAGCTTGCTGGACGTGATCGATAAGACGATCTCGCCGATGGGCTCTCGTATGCTTCGCCGGTGGATACTATTCCCGCTAAAGGATGTAAAACCGATCCAAGAACGCCAAGAGGTCGTGGATTATTTCTTCCGTGAACCGGAGACAAAGGAGTTGCTGGATACGCAGTTGGAGCAGATCGGCGACTTGGAGCGTATTATCTCCAAGGTGGCTGTCGGCCGTGTATCTCCTCGTGAGGTGGTCCAGCTAAAGGTCGCGCTTCGTGCGATCGAGCCGATCAAGGAGGCTTGTATGGCGAGTGAGGAACCCAGCTTATGCCGGATCGGGGAGCAATTAAACGCTTGCGCCTTGATCCGTGACCGGATTGAGAAAGAGATTAATAACGATCCCCCTTCTTTGGTCAATAAGGGGGGAATTATAGCGAAGGGTGTCAACGAGGAATTGGATGACTTGCGTGCCATCGCTTATTCCGGCAAGGATTATTTGTTGAAGGTACAACAGCGTGAGAGCGAATTGACGGGTATCCCGAGTTTGAAGATCGCTTTCAACAACGTCTTCGGCTATTATATAGAGGTACGTAATACCCATAAGGATAAAGTCCCGGCGAATTGGATCCGTAAGCAGACCTTGGTGAACGCCGAGCGCTATATTACCGAGGAGTTGAAGGAATACGAGGAGAAGATATTAGGGGCGGAAGAAAAGATCCTCGCTTTGGAGACTCGTCTTTTCAATGAGCTGGTATTGGCCTTGACGGAATATATTCCGCCTATCCAGATGAACGCGAACTTGATCGGGCGTATCGATTGCCTTTTATCTTTCGCCAAGGCCGCGGAGGCGAATAAGTATATCCGTCCGATCGTGAGTGATTCCGACAAGATCGACATAAAGGGAGGTCGCCACCCGGTAATCGAGAAACAATTGCCCTTGGGAGAACCTTATATCGCCAATGATGTCTATCTGGATGACGAGAAACAACAGATCATCATTATCACGGGTCCGAATATGGCCGGTAAGTCCGCCTTATTGCGTCAGACGGCCTTGATTACGCTCATGGCGCAAATCGGTTGCTTCGTTCCGGCCGAGAGCGCCCATATCGGTATCGTGGATAAGATATTTACCCGTGTAGGCGCCTCGGATAATATCTCGGTGGGTGAGTCTACTTTTATGGTAGAGATGAACGAGGCCTCCGATATATTAAATAATATGACTTCCCGGAGCTTGGTGCTTTTCGACGAGTTAGGGCGGGGTACCAGTACCTACGATGGCATATCGATCGCTTGGGCGATCGTGGAATATATTCATGAGCACCCTAACGCGAAGGCGAAGACGCTGTTCGCTACCCATTACCACGAGCTGAATGAGATGGAGCGTGCCTTTAAGCGGATCAAGAATTATAACGTATCGGTCAAGGAAGTAGGGAATAAGGTGATATTCTTGCGTAAGTTGATACCGGGAGGAAGCGAGCATAGCTTTGGTATCCACGTGGCGAAAATGGCCGGTATGCCCAAGAGCATCGTGAAGCGTTCGAATGAGATCTTGAAGCAGTTGGAGTCCGAGAATCGTCAGGAGGGTATTACGGGTAAGCCTGTAAAAGCGATCGCCTCTGCCGCCGAGGGGTATCAGCTGAGTTTCTTCCAGTTGGATGATCCGGTGTTGAGCCAAGTACGGGATGAGATCAAGAACTTGGACGTGAATAATCTTACCCCCTTGGAAGCCTTGAACAAACTGAGTGAGATTAAGCGGATTATTACTGGGAAATGACTTGTGGTACAATGAATTATACTATGTTTCTTACAATGCCTATTCTAAGCCTCTTATAATGCCCATTATAAAGAGCTTACGATGGGCATTATAAGAGGCTTAGAATGGGCATTGTTATTATTTGTTGATCTCACTGGTAATTTCCTGCACATCTTGGAGCGTAAAACGCCCTAACAATTGCATGACGCTGAAGCCCCCGTCGTCCATGTCGGCTATCATGATCAACTCCTGTATCAGTTCTCCTTGTTGCTTGACGTAGAAATTGGCTTTGGTCTTTCCGTCTTTTACTCGCATGAGTTCCTCATGGTCCTTTCCGATCAAGGCTTTGAACTCCCCTCGCATTCGTTCCCTTAAATCCGCTTTTTGGGTGGTGAGTATTTGCAGGGATTCTATTTTCCCTTTCAGGTTGGCAAGGTTGAGTCCGGCGGTTTCCATGACCGGCATCATCTGAAACATCTTCTTGGAGATATATACGGAAGTAACATCATCCATATCCGCATATTTGTCGAAAAGCTTATTCTGGGCAAAACAGATATTCACGCAGCAGAGAAGCAGTATTGTATATAGTTGTTTGAGTCTCATTGTATTAATCATTTAAATGTTTATTTACGATCTTGTTTATTTTTGTGATCTCTTGACCGGCTTCATTGACCTGCCCGAGACCTTTGTTTAAATTCCTAGACATGAACGCCAAGGCATTTTGGGCTACGACAGCTGCCTCTTCAGGATCGGTAAAGGTATCGGCCATAATGGGAGCCGGACGATTTGTCTCCGTGAAGATGAGGAATAGGGCGCCGAGAATAGCGGCGGCGATTCCGCTTATCCAATAGAAGGAACGTC